>Ga0265293_10001314_pt1 | contig 54569 bp, 47 predicted proteins | sample Munlanlewell138R_FD_192505 | JGI IMG/M metagenome (GOLD analysis project Ga0265293, IMG submission 192505) | Leachate microbial communities from a municipal landfill in Southern Ontario, Canada - Leachate well 138R | ecosystem: Engineered > Solid waste > Landfill > Unclassified | place: Canada... | reverse complement strand
CTATATATTTATCTATAAGTCTAAGAATATGATTTTTAGGAACATAATTTTCTATATCAAGAAGATAATAGAATTTAGCTTTGGAAGTTTCATTTTTTTTCATGATAACACCTCAAGATTTTATATATATATTATAACATAAAAATCCAACATAACATAGATAAATCAAATCTTTTTCATAGTTTCACATCTTTCTGAAATTCTTATACAATTTGAAATTTTATAGAATAAAAATGAGTTAAAATTGTTTTTGTTTTTATTCAAAGAAGATAAAAAAATAAATTTGAACCAACTACGACGAGTGTTGTGGAGCATGAAGTATATGGATGTACTTCAAACTAGGAGTATATTAATGTTCAGTGAACATTATATTTGTGAAAAAAATTATATGGATGTGATTTTTTGAACATTGGTAATAATTTCTATTTTTTATCGAAATTTGAATATTATTGTTTTTTTCTATTTAGTAGACTTTTTCAACAGCCTGCACAGGTTTGACCCCAATTTTACTCTCGATTTTTTACTATGAAAATAATATTAATGATGCTGCCATTACTGCCATTCCGGCAAGTAATCCGTATATTGCTAGATGATGTTCTCCAAATTTTTCAGCTGATGGTAATAGTTCATCAAGTGATATAAATACCATTATTCCGCCAACTCCTGCGAATATTATTCCAAATGTTGAGTCTGTGAAATATCTTAAAAAGAAGAAATATCCAAATAAAGCACCTAATGGCTCGGCTAATCCTGAAAGAAATGAGTAAAAAAATGCTTTTTTCCTGCTTCCTGTTGCAAAAAATATCGGTACTGATACAGACATTCCTTCTGGTATGTTGTGAATTGCTATTGCTACTGCGGTTGCAATTCCTAAAGATGGATCTTTTAAAGCTGCTATAAATGTTGCAAGTCCTTCTGGGAAATTATGAACAGCTATTGCTATTGCTGTAAATATACCCATTCTATGGAGTTTGCTGTAATCTGTTGCATTGTTTTTTTCTTCTATGAGTCTAATTTCATGTGGGTTTTCAAATTCTGGTACTAATTTATCTATTAAGGCTGAAATTAGCATTCCTCCAAAAAATGATATTGTTGTTATAATATAACCTTTTTGTTCTCCATATACTAGTGATAGACTATATAGTGCTTTGGGAAATATTTCAATAAATGATACATATATCATTACTCCTGCAGAAAACCCAAGCGATGTTGATAAAACTTTTGTATTTGTTCTTGATGTAAAAAAAGATATTAAAGAACCGATGCCTGTTGCAAGTCCGGCAAATAATGTAAGTAAAAAAGCAAATAATACATTAGAATTTTCCATAATTATACCTTGAATTTTTTAATTATATAGGGTAATTTATTTAATATAATAGTATAATAATATAAATTATAATTACTGTCCAATTAAATTAAAAAAATGTATTTTTGAGGTTTTAAATGAAAAAAAACATACTGATTTTTATGATTATTTCTTTTTCTATTATTAGTCATTCAAGCATTATTGTTAAAGTTGGTGGATATATATTTCCTCCTTTTATTGAGATGAGCAAAACAGGTGAGGTTGTAGGTTTAACCTGTGATATTATTGATGGTATGAATAATATTCAAAAAAAATATCAATTTGAATTTGTTTTAACAAGTTCTAAAAACCGGTATAAAGATATGTTTTTAGGCAAATATGATATTATTTTTTTTGAAAATATTCTTTGGGAATGGTCAGATTATGCTGTACAAGCTTCAAAAGTTTTTTTAAAGGGTGGTGAGGTTTATATTACTAATGCTGAAGATGGAAAAAATCAGATTTATTTTAATAATCTTGACGGTAAATTATTATTAGGTGTTTCGGGTTATCATTATCAGTTTGCTGATTTTATTACTGATGAAAATTACCTTAAATCAAATTATAATGCTCGTATGACCAAAAGTCATTCTGATAATATTCTATCGGTTGTTAATAAAAAGGCTGATATTGCGATTGTTACAAAATCATTTATTTTAAAATATCTTCATGATAACCCTGAAATTAGTCTTAGAATCCTTGTTTCTGAAAAGTTTGATCAAGAATACAATCATACTATAATTGTAAAAGATAATTCTTCAATTAGTGTTGAAGAAATTGATAAAATTCTTGATGATTTGAAATCATCTGATATTATGGAAGATATTTTAAAAAAATATGGTTTGCATTGATTATTGTTATTAAATATTACAGGAATTAGCTCCTTTTTTTTGAAGGTATTTTTGATGATATTCTTCTGCTTTCCAAAAAGTTTGTTGTTTAATTACTTCGGTTTCTATGTAGTTTTTGTATTTTCCTGAGCTGTCAAGTTTTGCAATTATTTCTTGAGCGATAATTTTTTGTTCTTCTTCTGTGTAAAATATTATACTTCTGTATTGAGTTCCAATATTAGGTCCTTGTCTGTTTTTTTGGGTTGGATTATGTATATCAAAAAAATAATTTAAAATTTTTTCAGTTGAAATTATATTTTCATTATATTTAATTTTTACAATTTCTGCATGATTTGTTGTATCTGTGCATACATCATCATATTTAGGATTTTCAAGAGAACCACCCATATAACCTACTTGTGTATCAATTACTCCTTTAAGGTTTGAAAATTTATGTTCAACCCCCCAAAAACAGCCGGCTGCTAAAAAAATATTTTTCATAAATCCTCCATTAAAAATCTCTCATAAATTACTTATCATATTAACATAATTAAAAGTAATTGGGATTGTCAAAATGTTCGAGGCTGTTAAAAAATATAAAAAATGAAAAATTGAAAAAAAATCTATACAATGGTAAAATTCTATTATGAGAAGAATATATCTATTAATCAGTGCAATTTTTTTATGTTTTATATTCTTAGGTTGTGAAAAGGCTGATACAAAAAAAACAGAGCAAAAGAATTATGGTGATTTTTTTGTTCGTGCAATAAATGTAAATCCTTCTGGATTAACTCCTCATACAGATTTTCATTATGGTTCAAGGAATATAAGCAGACTTATTATTGAACCTTTGTTTAATATGAGAAATGATGGAGAAATCGAGCCAGTTCTTGGAGATTCTCATGAGATAATAATCGATAGAAAGGGTTTGTATTTGAGTTTTGAAAATGATGGAACAGATTATTATAATGATTTTCAAAAGAAATATAATGAAAATAAATCATCTTTTGCAAATGTAAAACAAATTGAAAAATTAGAGCATTGGGCGGGAGATAATCATATCTTTGCTTATGTGCAGTATAATTCAGAAATATCTGAAGATGAAAAACAAAAATGGTTTGATTTATATGAACATATTGATCTTGTTAATTATCCTCATAAAATTAAAATTAAAATTAAAGAAAATGTTTTATGGCATGATGGTAAAGCTTTTACTTCACATGATGCTAAATTTACTTTTTCTCAATATATAGGGACTGGTGTTAGAAAAAACAGTCAGATTTATAATGTTAAAAGCGTTGATACCGATGGAAGATATGGTTTGACAATCGACCTTTATAGACCTGGAATGGATATGATATCTTTGCTTGAATATAATATTTATCCTTTTCATATTTTAAAAGATAAATCTATATCTGACAAAGCATTTGGTTTACGACCTGTTGGTACTGGTCCATTTGTATTTCAGGATTGGAAACAGGATGAATATATAATTCTTAAAAGAAATGAGGATTATTATTATAAAAAGCCATATTTTTCAAGAGTTGTATTTAAAGTAATTCCTGATAAATCCCAGCAATTTGTAAAACTTATGAATGAAGAGTTGGATTATATGGAATTTACTTTTGATCAGTATAAGAATTATAAAGATATTGGTGGTTTGAATGAAAGATTTGTTGTTCATAAAATGCCTTGGGTAACTACAGGTCTTTATGTTGGCTATAATAATTCAATAAAACCTCTTGATAATATTAATGTGAGAAAAGCTTTGTCATATAGTATTAATGTTAATGAGATAATTGAAAATATTTATTATGGAAATGCTAAAAGGATAACTGGTCCTTTTGTTTGGAAAAGTAGTTATTATGATGAAACTATTGCTCCTCTTGAATATTTGCCTGAGCATTCTCGACAGTTACTTTTAGAAGAAGGATATATAAAAAATAAAAAAGGTTTTTTTGAAAAAGATGGTAAAGAGTTATTAATTAGAATTACTACTAATTCAGCTGTAGAAGAATTTGTCCTTGTTGTTAATATGATTAAAAGTTATTGGGAAAATAATGGTATAAGATGTGAAATATTTAATGATAATTTTCATGATTCTAAAGATAGAATTAAAAATAACGGAGTTGAAGCTTTTTTTGCTGGTTGGATTTATAATGCTTATCCTTCTATGTATTCGAATTTTCATTCTGCAATGTGGCCAGAAAAAAGTGGAATTCATGCTAATGTTATGAGATATTCAAATGAAACAGTTGATTTACTTCTTGAAAATTCAAGATATGAGATGAATAGAGATAAATTAGGTGAGATTACTAGAGAAATTCATAAAATATTGTATAGAGAACAACCTTGTACATTTATGTTTGCTGATGATATTATTGCGATAATACATAAACGAATAAAAGGTGTTTTTCCCACATCGTATGGAACTTTTAACAGTATTAGAGAATGGTATGTTCCAGAAGATGAGGTTAAATATAAATAAATGTCCATAGAGTCATATTTTATTCCGGTAAATATTTCAATATTTGAATTAAATGTTAAAAAATCAATTTTTATTGCAAAAGCTCAATTTGTTGACAATACATTGATAGTCAGAGATATTATCAAACAAGAAAAACAAGCTCATAAAGGATATACTCATGTTGTCCACGGATTTAGAATAGGAAAGCCTAATAGTGAGACATGTGGCATGAGCGACGACGGAGAACCTTCTCATACTGCTGGAAAACCTGTGTTAAATATTATTCAAAAGAGTAATGTTTCCAATGTTATTATAACTGTTGTAAGATATTTTGGTGGTATTAAACTTGGTACTGGTGGACTTGTTAGAGCTTATACTGATAGTGCTAAAGGTTGTTTTGAAAAACTAGTATTAAGAGAAATTAAAGATATTGAAAAATATACTGTTTATTGTGATTATAGCTTTTATGATAGTATTAAAAAAACTCTTGAAAATTTTAATGCTGATATAATTGAAGAAATATTTACTGATAAAGTTGAAATTAAGTTTAATATTGATTTAATAAAAAGTGAAAATATAAAAAAAGCTTTAATTGAAATATCAAATGACAATATTATTTTTTTAAAAACTCAAAAATGTATCCTGTAGGGCATAAATATCTACAATAAAATCTTGGTATTATAATTGAAATTAATAGAAATAATATAAATAAGATTTTCGCTGAATTTGCTGTATTTATAAAGCTAAATGCTGAAAACACTTCAAACAAGTCTGTATATTGTGAATAATCAAAAAACAATAAAGCAATCAAAAAAATTAAAAATATTGGTCTTACAATTTTGAAAATATTATTGAAAATATGGGGTATTGTAAGTTTTTTGATTTTAATTTTTGAAAAAAGTTCTTGTAAAAAACCATAAGGACAAAAATAATAGCAATAATAATTTCTTTTTTTAAATGTACTTATATATAATGAAATTATGAAAACTATAAATAATATTAAATTTAATATATTATCAGAATTAAATTCCCATAAAAAATAATCTTGAGATATTCGATTAAATATAAAAGAAATTGAAAGCATTTTTTTGATAATAAATCCTGCAAATATAATTGAAAAAAACATTAAAAAATTTCTTCTTTTTTTTGAACTTTTATAAAATTCCAAAAAAGACATAAAAAACAGTATTAAAAATAAAAATATAAAAGTTGTTTCTTTATAATCTATGGTCGATTTTATAGGTTTGATTTCGATTTGATTTAATTCTAAAAATAATTTTTGAGAGTTTTGTATTATTGAATTTGTTGAAATAGTTGCTCCGGTTATTGTATCTACTTTTTTTTCATGTGCTTTTGTTAAGGATAAATTATCCCAGTTATTAAAAAATTTTTTTATTTTAAGCATATTGATAAAAGCAGGAGTTTCCTTGTTTGTATATAAAAAAAATTTTATAATATTCATATTATTATCTAATATAAATAAAAAATCCAAATTTCCGCCATATCCATTTTTTTTATTTTGTAAAAATTTTGTGGTTAAGAAGTGACCGGTAATTTTATTTTCTTTAGAATAATAAATATATAAATTTTTATTTTCAGTTGTTTTTATATTTATATTATCAATTTCAAAGTATTTACATAAAAAGTTTTTTTCTGTTGAGAAATCTTTCAATATAGCTTTAGAGTTTGATTTTGATTGAGAAATAAAAAATAATAATAACATGATTGTTATGTATATTCCAAGTTTAATTATGTTTTTATTTAACATATTAATCTCCTAAAAATAAAAAGTACTTCACATTCTCTAAAATACCATTTATAATAATGGTAATCAAATTTAAAATGGGGGAGTATATGAGTAGAAAACTACTTATTGGAATGTTAATGTTCCTTATGGTATTTAGTGTGACAGTAAAAGCTGAAGGTTATGATATTCAAATGGAACTTCATAAAATAATTGCTCAAAAGTGGGAAGTTAATAATCTTATTGCAGAAGATAGTTCATATATTGAAAAATATATGTTGCTTAGTAAAGAAGTGGAAAAATTTCTTGATGAAATGATTGAATTTTACAGAAATAATGATATTGATAGCATTAAAATTTTAGTAAAGGAATTTGAAAAACTTGATGTTGATTCAAAAAACTTTGTTTATAGTCAGATAATATCTGTACTTAAAGAGTATGAAGCAATTAGAGGTGGAGAACAGTATCTTCCAGGTTATGGTTATACTGATTCTGATTATTCATATAAACTTGGTAAAGAAGTTAAATCTGAATTTTCACAGTCGTATTGGAAAAAAGAAAAAAGAAGAATTGAAAATGGTAAAACTTATAAATTTTATGTAAAAATGGAAATTTCTGGCGAAATAGGAGCAAATATTGGCGCTAGTGCTAATGTTGCAGCTTTTAAAATAACTGGAGAAGCTCATTTTAAAGTTAATGGAAAACTTGAAAAATTCTCAGAAGTTGAAATGATTACTAAAGAAACTGTTGAAACTGAAACACTTCTTTTATACGAAAAAAGACAGGTTTGGTTTGAAGTTTATAAAACTAAAAAAGATACTTCAAATTGGGTAAAAGATGGTACATGCTATCTTTATAAAGAATTTCCATCAAATACTGAAATAATTCTTGAACCTGGACAAGTATTTTAATTAAAATGGGAGGAAGTTGTATGAAAAACAAATTTAAGTTAATCCCAGTAATGATAATTGCAATGCTGATTCTAAGTATGACATCTTATGCTGAAAAAAATTTAGATAATGGTGTTTATACCAATAATATGGATGTTCAGGTTGTATTATCAGATATTATGTTTAAAAATCTTGAGATTGCTTCTGATATATCTAATGAAGATGTCAATGCAGACAAATATGCTGAACTTAAAGATTCAGTTGAAGAATTAAGAGCTTATGTTTTTGATTTGTATTTTAAAAGTAATCAGATAGAGTTAAATAATTTTTTTGCAGAACTTGAATGGATTGATCCTTATACAAGATCTGTTATTGAACAAGAAATAATAATTCCTCTTTCAGAACTGAAACTTGTTGATAACAGTGAAAGATCAGAAGTTATTTATATACCAGGTTATGGTTATACTGATCCTAATTATCTTTATAGATTAGGTAGAGAATTAAAATCTGTTCATGTTCAGAATTTCTGGAAAGAAGAAAAAAGAACACTTGAAGAAAACAAAAAGTATAAATATTATGTAGAAATGAGTATGGCAACTCAGATTTCGCAGGAAGGTGGAGCTGGTGGTAATTTACAGGGTTTTAAAATTACCGGTAAAGCTATGTTTAATGTAAATGGTCAGCTTAAAGAGTTTGCTCAGGTGGAATTTGAAGTTAAAACAAAAGTTGAAACAAAAGCAATGCTTATGTATGAAAAGAAAAAAGTGACATTTGAACTTTTTAAAGCTAAAGATTCTTTTTGGACATGGTTAGGTAATGCTATGGAATTTAAATGGGAATATGCTGGAACATGCTTCTTATACAAAGAATTCCCAGCAGTTACAGATGCAATATATGCTCCAGAATTGTTAATGAATTTATAATTTATATTTTTAATAATTAAATTAAATAAAAGCCTCCTAAAAAGAGGCTTTTTTTATTTTCAATTGCGTTTAAGACTAAATATTGTTATATTATTTATAAAAAATGAGGATAATAAAAATGTTTAGGGATTTTTTTAATGATAATTTAAAAATAGCTTATGGTTGTACTGAGCCTATTGCAGTTGCATGGGCTTGTTCTCAAATTGGTAAAGTCTTAAATAAATCTGATTTATCAAAACTTGAAATAACACTTGATAGAAATATTTTTAAAAATGGTTTTGGTGCTGGAATTCCAGGAACAAATGGAAAAACAGGAAATCTTTTTGCAGGTGCTTTGGGTTATTATATAGCAGAACCTGATAAAAATTTTAGTATTTTTTCTGATTTTGATAATATTATATTGAATAAAGCTCAAAAACTTATAGATAATAATATAATATGTATAAATGTTGATGAAAAAATTGCAGGAATTTATATTCATGTATTGGCTGAATCTACAAAAAATGAAAAAGCAGAAGTGATAATTAGAAATGATCATCTTGGTCTTGCAAAACTTATTCACAATGACAAAGTTTTAATTGAACATTCTCAAAATATTAATAATAATTTAAATTCTAAAGATTATATTTCTAATATGAATATAGATGATCTTATTGATTTTGCTGAAAATCTGTCAGATTCTGAACTAGATCTTACTGAAAAAGTTTATAAAACTAATTTTAATGCTTCAATATTTGGTATTGAAAATCCTAGTGGTTTGAAATTAGGTTATACATTAAATAAATTATGGAATAATGAAGAAATTTGTCATTCTGTTGAAAATTATATAAAGATTCATACAGCAGCAGCTTGTGATGCTAGAATGGGTGGTGAAAATGTTCCTGTTATGACATTATGTGGTAGTGGTAATCAAGGTATTGCAGCATCTTTACCAATATACTGCTATTATAAATATAAAAATATGGACAATGATAGAAGATTAAAGAAAGCTATGGCTATTTCATTTCTTATAACAGCATATATAAAAAAAAGATTAGGCAAATTATCTCCAATATGCGGTTGTGTTGTTGCTTCAGGTTCTGGAGCTACATCAGGAATAGCATATCTTGAAAATTATCCAATTGAAATAATTAAAAATTCAATTTCAAATCTTATTGGAGATGTTACTGGTGTAATATGTGATGGAGCTAAGGGTTCATGCACATTGAAGCTTGCAACAGCAGTTTCAGCAGCATCTTATTATGGTCTTATTGCCAAAAATGGTTGTAATGTTAATGAATATAATGGAATAATTGGTAAAACTATTGAAGAAACTGTTGAAAATCTTAAAAAAGTCTCTTCAAATGGTATGAAACAGGTTGATAATGAAATTGTAAATATTTTTCTTGATAAATTAAAATCTGGATTAAAAAAATGAAAAATATTATATTTGATGCTGATGATACTTTATGGGAAAATCAACTTTTTTTTAATGAATTTGCAGATTATTTTAAAAAAATACTTGTTGAAAATAATATTGATGTAGAACAAGGTTGTAAAGTTTTACTTGATTTTGATGAACAAAGCTATAAAAGACATGAATTTGGTAATTTTTATTATATACAATCTATGATAAAAACTTTAAAACATTTTAATATTAAATCTGATGATATATTTCAAAAAATTAAAAATAAACACGATGAACTTTTTGAACACCCTCCTGTTTTATTTGATGGAGTTGAAGAAATAATAAATTATTTACATAATAAAAATATTAAACTTTATATTCTAACAAAAGGTTATTATCCAGTTCAGATGAAAAAAATTGAAGAAAGCTGTATTGAAAAGTTTTTTGTATCAGTTATAATTTCCACAAGAAAAAATGTTCAAGTTTACAAAAATATTATTTCAAGATACAATCTTGATGAAGAAAATACATGGATGATTGGAAATAGTCCTAAATCCGATATAATTCCAGCATTAGAAGCTGGTATGAAGGCAATTTATATACCTTCAAATTCTTTATGGGAATTAGAACATGAAGAATTAGATTATAATAATGAAAGACTTTGTAAAATCGAGAGTATAAAAAATTTAAAGGAAATATTTTAATGTATAGATATGTAGATAGTCATAGCGATACATTATTTGCAATATGTTTTGAGGATAAAGGAAGTTTTGATAAACCAAAAGGACTTCAAATTAATTTAAATTCAATTATTAAAGCTAATCCAGCTTTACAGGTTTTTTCACTTTTTTCAGAAGATTGGAATGATCAGATTTTAGTTGATAAAGCTCCTTGGAAAATGGCAGAAGAATTTCATGGGATTCTTGCTAAATATAAAAATATTAAACTTATTGAAAATACAAATGAGATTTTTCTTGAATGTTATAATGGTAAAATACCAGTTATACTTTCTGTTGAAGGTAGTGGTTTTATTGAATCAGAAAATATTTTATATTTACTTAGAAAGATTGGTGTTCGTATGCTTTCTCTTACTTGGAGTAAAGAAAACAGGCATGGTTATGGTAATTCATGCGATCCTAAAAAAGGTTTAAAACAAAGTGGTAAAAATCTTGTAGCTAAATGTAAAAAATTAGGTATTATAATGGATGTTTCTCATATTAATTATAAAGGTTTTTTTGATATAGCTGAAATTTATGATGGTAAGCCTTTTATAGCTAGTCATTCCAACATATATAGATTATGTCCAACTGAAAGAAATCTTCGAGATGAACAGGTTAAAATCATTAAACAAGTTAAAGGAGTTGTTGGTATAACACTTTATACTGATATTCTTGTAAATAACAGAAAAGCTACTATTGATGATATTTATTCTCATATTGATTATATATGCGAAAGATATGGAGAGGATTATGTTGGTATAGGTACGGATTTTGATGGAATAACTGAACTTCCATATGGTATTGTGGATTGTAGTGATTTATATAAAGTGTTCGATTATTTAAAAGAAAAAGGTTATAATGACAATGTTATTACAAAAATAGCCAGTGGAAACTTTTTAAGGGTTTTCAATAAAATTTGGCAGGGAGATATGCATGCTTAGAACAATTATTAATATTGAATGTGAAGAAGAAAATATTTCTAATTTTATTCATTTTTCTTATTTGAATTATATTTTTGCAAAAAGCCATGATGGAGATTTTGTAATTCCATATTTAGATAAGAATTGTGAAATATATCAAATATTAAATAAAACAATTATTTCTGATGATAAGATTTTGAAAGAAATTCCTCAAGATATTCTTGATAGGCATAGAGATTATCTAATTGAAAAAGGAAAGGCTTTTAAAGAAAATAATGATATTTATATATTATCTTCAAAAGAAAATGGATTTAATGATTATTATGATAAGAATTCAATGATTTTTATGGAAAAAGAAACAAAAATATATATTTATCAAAATAATAAATATACTTTTGAGTTTTTAAATGTTTTAAGTGAACATTTTAATTATGTAACTCATAAAATACGTTCTAAAAAACAAATTGAGCATACTTTAAAAGAAGTTAATTTTTTTAGAGAATTTAATTGGATTACTCCTGGATATGCACATATTGAACCTATTAAAATTAAAGCTGACAAAGATGAAATAGTAAAATTTTATAAAAATTTAGATAGTCTTAGTAAAATTTATGATTATATTATTGATGTTTCAATAAAAGATGAATGTAAAGATAAATATAAAAAAGATAATCTTTGTATTGAAAATTGTTTTGTGCTTAAAGATCTTAAAAATAAAGATATGAGCTTGAATATATAAAAGGAGTTTTAAATGTTTGCTTTAATGAAAGAAACAATGGGTCATTATGTAAAAAAAACATATCTTATATCAGAATTTATTGTTTTTTTAATTTTTATATATGTTTTTATAATAAAAGTATCTAAATATACATGGGGAATGGATACTTATCTTATAGATTTAAATGTTGCAATTATTTTTTCATGTCTTCTTTCAGCTTATAGATTTTTTGTTTATGAAGGTGATAAAGGTAAGGAAAGAATTGAAAAATATGGCAAAATAAAATATTATTTTTCAAAAATATTTTTATGTATTTTTATGAATATAGCTTTAATTATAATGTTTTCAATTGTACTTTATTTTAATAGATTAAAAGGTTCTAATGATATTATTTTTTATTTAAAATCCTTATTTCCAGTTTTCTTAAATATTTTAATTGGGACAGCAGCTGGAATATTATTTTCACCTGTTGTGCTTTCTATTCATCAGGTTATACATGGTATTTTTATAATTGTTGTAGGTATTAATATGACTGCATTATCAGGGTTTTTTCCAAATAGCATTGTTAATTATTTTTTTAAAGTTTTAATGTTTTTATTTCCACCTATAGAACAGGTTATTTCTTTTTCATTAAATCCTGTTATTGATCAATTTTCTATTACAACTACTATTTGGGCTCTTATTTATTCTTTTGTGCTTTTTTATGGTGGTAAAAAAATTATAGAAAAAAAAGAAATTAAATATCAAAAAGATAATACAATATCATTTGAGTGAGAGATTTAGAGCAAGGGGTGGAATCGGGGTGGAATCGGGGTGGAATCGGGATCTCGTTTTTTATTTTTTTTATTACATTAACGCAAAAAAATAATCATTCGGCCTAAATGAGTTTTTCAACAGCCTCTCAACATTCACATTGAAAATTCCAAATTCGACATTAACAATGTTCACTGAACATCACGAAAAATGTTCACTGAACATCACGAAAAATGTTCACTGAACATCACGAAAAATGTTCACTGAACATTTTTATAGTCCTGCTATTTTTGATATTGAAATGTTTTTAATTAGAGTTTTATCATCTAATATAACTGAATCATCAAAATAATCTTTATAAATTTTTGGTATATTTGTATCAATAACAGTTAAAAGATAATTTCCTTGAGGAATATTTGTAAAATTATACCAGCCATCATCTTGACTTGTTACTTCAAACAACTGATAATCATTAAAGAATTCATCATAAATTCTTAATCTGACAAGTACATCGGGAACGAAATTTCTTTCATTGTCATATACAATTCCTAAAATATTTGACATTTCATTTGTTGATGAAGCTTTTGGAATTATATTAATATCAACTATATTTTCACCAGGTAAAAGATTTATAGTTTGTGAAAAATCATAATATTTATTACTTGGGTCAATAACAGTTACAACTCTTTCTCCAGCAGGAATGTTTTTTAAAATATAAAAACCTTTTATAGAATCATTACCTGTATCACCTGAATAAGATTGACCAGATATAACAGATGGAAATCCTGATATTGTTACTAATTTATCCGTTAAAAGCGCATTGGTTTTACTATCTTTAATATTTCCTTTTAATTGGCTTATTTGAACAAGTTCTCCTGAATTTTCATCAAGATTTATATTTAGTATATTTGCACCTTCTTTTATATTATAAAGAGTAGAAAGTCTTAAAACATCTCCTATAAAAACTTTTAAAGGCTGACTACCAATAGGAATATTATCAATAGAAAAATATCCGTTTATATTTGTTATTCCTTCAATATCACCAATTAAAATTTTAGCATTTTGAACAGATATTGTATTGAGTATAACTAATCCTGAAGTAACTCCGGTTTTTCTATCAAGTCTAAAATCCACAGCTATATTAGAACCAGCACTAATAGTTATATTTTCAGATATTGTTTCATAAGATAATGCAGAAACTTCTATTTTTTTTGTTATTGAGGTTTCAGCAGTTCCTACAGTTGAAAAATTTATATTATTTATAGTAAAATTTCCATTGTTGTCAGAATAAGTTGTAATAATTCCCTGTAAATTTATTTTTGCTCCAGCAACAGGAGATAGAGTTTTAAAATCAATTACTTTTCCGTTTATTGTGGCAGGAGATAATACAGCAGAAGTAGAAATATTTGTAATTTTATTGTCAAATTTCAAAAAATCATCAGTAAGAAGTCCTGTAGTTTCGGACGTTCCAGAACATGCTCCTAAAAATATAAACATAGTTAATATAGCAATTATAATAAAAAATCTTTTGATATTATTCATTTTGATAATAATCACCTCAACATTTATATAATAATATCGGTATTTTAATATTAAAATTTAAATAGATTAAGAAAAGCAGATTATTTAATTGCTCCAAGACTACCGTTAAATATATGAAAATCAGGAATTATAACATTTGTTTTTAATTCTTCTTTTATAAAATGTATAATTGCTTTGTTTTCACTAAGTCCTCCTACAAAAACAAGAGGAAGATTATATTTCAAAAAAGGAATTACTAGCTTTTTAACTCTGTTGAATAAAGCGAAATTAACAGAAGCTGCAAGGATTTCTCTTGAAATTCCTTCAGATAATTTTCCAATAAGTTCACTTTCACTAAATACAGCACATGTTGAATTTAAAGTAACAGGATTTTTGTAATAATCACCAATATTATCAATATGCAGTATTTTAGACATGTTTTCAAGAAATCTGCCAGAAGAAGCTGCACATTTGTCATTTGTTAAAAAATCAGCCATTTTTCCATTTTTACAAAGCATAACTTTAGTATCTTGTCCTCCTATATCAAGCAAAATAAAATCATTTAATCCAGTTTGATAAATACAACCTCGAGTGTGTGCAACGAGTTCTGGAGTTTTTTTATATGTAATATTTTTATTATCAAGGAAATCAACATTGTTTTTACCATAACCTGTAATAAAAATCATAGTATTGGGAAAATCTTCTATAATTTTTTCTTTATTAATATAAAAATATGATGTTTCAATTAAATAAAAGTTAATAAAATAATTGTTTTCTACCGATAACCTTAATGGATTTTCTTCTGGGGAATTTGATGATAAACTTAATTCTCCCCGTAACAGGGAAGTTAGGTAGGGAAAATCTGACGCGACCGTAGATTTACAAGGATGTAAATGTGTTAGAGAGTGGTTTTCAAATTTCCCAGGGGTTATCCTTACAATTTTTGTAAGTCTTGAACCAATATCAAAAGCAACAATGTTTTTCATATTATATCCATAAAATTTTCAATTCTCATTTTTGTTCTTGCATCAACTTCACCAGGTTTATCTCCTTCAAGAGTTAAAACAGGAATGTTTATATTATTTTTTACAAGTATATCTTCAATTTGTCTAAAGCAAAAACATTGTGTATAATGAATTAATCCTTGTATATCTCTTTCTTTCATCTGTTTAATAATTTCTTTTAATCTAAAATCCATTCCATAAGGATATGTATAATTAATATATTGATTATAAAAATCTGTTTCAATTGATTTTATCATAGAAAACTCAAATTGTACTTCATTATATACTACATGGGCTTTATTTTCTTCAAGTATATCATAAAAATTGCTCCAAATAGAAGGAACACCCATTACACCAATTCTTTTGAAATCATCATATTTATTGATATTATCATTAGTTTTTAAAAATTCATCAAGTTCATTATCAAATTTCTCTGGATTTCCATAAAAATCAGATGAATTAACAAGCCATAAATGATTATCTTTACCAGAAATTTTGCCATCAACAGTCATTTTATCAAGCGTTTTTAATTTTTTACGAATTATATCTAACTTTTTTTTCCATTCAAAAACACTTTTTTCATTAATATTAAATTTATCAAAAAGAAAGTTCATTTCTAATTTTAATTTTTGCAAAGAATAATCATAAGGATATGCAAATTCAATTATATTTATTCCATAAGTTTTTAATACTTCGCATAACGCATGAGTATTTGAACAATCACCCCACACAGGAGCTATTACGGTTTTTATATTTTCACTTTTAACAGCAGAAAAAATACCTTTAATCCATGCACATGAATTACCAGGAAATCCTATTATTTCAGCTTTTTCAACGAATTTATCAGGGTTTTCATTAGCAATAAAAATATTATTAAGATCCACAGGAATAAAATTAGCTGCATATAATATTTCTGATGGGACGGTTGTTGTTATTCCAATTATTTGAGTCTTACTTTGCATTTTGCGTATTCTGCTCTTTCAATTTCATTTTTAAATTTCTTAAGTATTATCCAAGCAAATTCATGTATATTATCAATTCCTAATTCAGGCAAACTAATTGTATCAACAGGAGTATGATTTGATTCAATATTCATAGCAAAATGAAACATTACAGAAGTTCCTGTTGGACAAGCAATAGATATTGAGAGTTTTTTATCTTTCGAAAACAAGTCATCTCCGTCCCTGTGAAACGGTCTTGTTGTAATTTTTGTTATTTCATCTTTTATTATTGAAGCAAATATTCTTTGATATAAAACAACTTCATAAAGATTATTAAAAAAAAATTCACCGATAAAATGTAACATTAAAGAAGAATATATTTGTTCTTTCTCAATTACATCTTCAAGATCTGCCATGTTAGCTTCTGGTATATTACATTTTCCGCAGAATCCAATAAGTGAATCACCATTTATATTAAAATTCTTATAAGCAAAATGAGATGAAAGCTGACTTCCATCATAATCTATTTCATCTTGAATGTATTTAATTTTAAATTCCATTTCTTCACCTTTTTTATTAATGAAATTATCACATATACACAGGTTTAGTCAAATTTTAAAAATTCGGGATAATTCGGGAATTGGGAGTTAGGGAATGTTTTTTTAACTCTTTATGTGTTATAATTTTTTTATAATTTAAAAAAAGGTAAAATATGAAAATATCAAAAGATATATTAATGTCAGAACTTGAAGACTTTATTGACGAAATTGATGCTTTAAAAAAATCAAATATTGAATCACCTGAATTTATTACATGGAAAAAAGATCTTAGTGTTCTTGTAGGACTAATTAGTGAAACTGGGCTAATTAATATTAAAAAATATTGGGAAATTAAATTTTATCCAAAATCAAAAGATATAGAAAACAATAATAGTTTTGTTGATGGACTTGAAAAAATTGAACAATTTCTTAAAGAATTATTTGATAAAATGAAACTTGATAATCCTGAATATCAAAAAATCGATAAAAAAATTGAAGTTGAAGATAATATATTAGATATTTTTATTAAAAACTGGAAATTTTCTATTATAATAGTATTTATTTTTTATGCTTTTACAGCTTACTTTATACCATTTCTTTATGATTATATTAAATAAAAATGTTTGATATTATTATTATTGGAGCTGGAGTATCAGGATTATTTGCAGGAGCTTTTGTAAAAAAAGGTTTAAAAACTATTATTATTGAAAAAAAACACAATCCTGGTTTAAAACTACTTATCTCAGGAAGTAGTCAATGTAATATAACTTCCAAAATACCAAATTCGCAGTTTATTTCAAAATACGGAAAAAATGGTAAATTTTTAATTCCTTCTTTTAATTTGTTTAATAATTTAGATTTAATTAGATTTTTAAAAGATAACAATATAAAACTTGAATTTCAAGAAGATAAAGTATTTCCTAAATCAAGAAATTCTTCAGATATATTGAATTTTTTATTAAAAGAAATATCAAAAAAAAACATAGACATCAGAAGTGATTGTGAAGTTAAAAATATTTTTAAAAATGAGGAAATCTGGAATATAGAAATAAACAGAGAGGAAGTTTTAAAAGCAAAAAATATAATTGTTTGCACGGGAGGATGCTCTTATCCAAAAACTGGTTCTGATGGTATGTTTTTCAATATATTAAAAAAGATTGGATTAAATATAATAAATTTAGAACCTGCTTTAACTTCAGTTGATATTAAAGAGCATTATCTTGGAGATTTTTCAGGTTTTTCATTTAAAAATGCAGAAATAACTATATTAAGAAATAAAAAAAAGATATTAAAAAAAAGTGGTGATTTATTAATAACTCATACAGGATTTTCAGGACCAGTTATATTAAATAACTCAAGAAATATACAAAATGGTGATGTTATTAAATTAAATATAATTGGAAAAAATCAAGAACAGATAAAATTATTTTTAAAAAATTATAACAAAAAAATCAAAGATCTTTTAAATGAATTTGGTTTTTCAAAATCCTTAACAAATTACTTTATACAAAACTACAAAACTCTTCAATTCCCAGATAAAGTTCAATATAGTAGTTTAAAAACAATTCAAACTTTGATTTTTATATTAGGAGAATTAGAATTCATTGTTGAAAAAAAACAAGGATTTAATAAAGCAATGATTACAAAGGGTGGAGTATGCTTAAAAGATATAAATCCACAAACTATGGAAGCAAAAAATTTCAAAAATTTATATTTTGCCGGTGAAGTTATTGATATTGATGGAGAAACTGGAGGTTACAACATTCAAGCAGCTGTTTCAACAGCATATAATGCAGTTTTAAATATTTGTTCAGATGATTAAGTTTTATTAACAAAAACTTTAATGTATAGAATTGATTTCCGATATGTTTTGTATGAAAAATAATTTCTTTAAATATAATTTTTTAATATTATTATTATGTGTTTTTTTAATTTTTATTTTTTTTATTGGTTGTGTTTCTGATAAAAAAGATAATAATGTTTTTTATTCTGAAAATCTTTCAACAGTTGATGGTTTTGTTTATTTTCCATTTTTTGATTCTGGGGAAGTTTTTAGTGTTTGTTCTTACGAAATTTTTAGTAAAAGTTTGATATATAATAATAGTTTTAAAGTTCCTTATGATAATTACAAAATATCTGAATATTGTATTAACAAAAATCTTAATTATTTTTTAAAAATTCCTCTTATGAATGATTTAAAAGGTTTTTATTATGATTTTGAAAGGAAAGTTTTGATTTCACCTATTACTTCCATGATTGAAAATAATGTTGGTTTAAATGATGTTTATGCTTTTTTAATTAATTCTACAGGTTTGAATATATCAATTGAAGAAATGCTTAAAAATCCTTATAAGCAGTTTGAATATTTTGATGTAAATCTACCATTTAATAATGATATATTTATTAAAACTGTTTTGAATTCTTCTATTATGCTTTTTTTAAAGGAAATTCAAAAAGAAAATATTGTTTTAACAAAAGAATTTTTAAGTTTGGATAAAACTATGGAATTATTTTTTAATATTTTTGATTATGTTAAAAAAAGTTTTACAAGAGAAGAGTTTTTTAATGTTTTAAATTGTGTTGATGATGAAATAAATAGTTTGTATTTTAAAGATAAAATAAAATTTTCTATTTTAGATTTTGTTAATGGAACTTTTGTATGGCTTTATTTGAATTATGATAGTAATGATTTAATTTTAGATTTTAATGAAAAAATTAGATATTCAGCTATTTTTCAATATGTTAATAGAATAAAAAAATTGTATAAAAATAATGAAAGTTTTATAAATACAATAAATAAACTAGAATTTAATGTTATTTATGGAGATTTTAAAGTTGCTGAATATAGTAATGATGTTCCGGCTTTTGATAAACAAGGAAATATTAAAAACTCCCAGTTTATATATTTTGGAAAACCAGTTTTAATAAAACCCGTTTTAATAAAACCTGTTTTAATAAATAAATTTAAACTTGATATAAAAGTTAATATTTACAAAGATATTTTAGAAAATGATATTGAAATTTATTTAAATAATTCAATAAATTCAGTGTTAATTGATAAAAATCATTATTTAGCAGATATTAAGGATAATATTCTTGATATTAAATTAAATTTTGAAGATATTTTACCAAATAATGGGTATTTTTTCTTTGAAATTAAAAAAAAGAATAATGCAAATGGAGTTTGTTCTGAAACTATATATTTACAAAAAGATGCAAATATTCCACCAGAAATAATAAGTTGTAATGTTGTTACAAATTATGATACTCATGAAATAAGTGTAAATATTAATCATAATGAGCTTGATAAGTTAGGGTTTGAAATTTATTTGAGAAAAAATCCTCTTAAAGAATGGGATTTTATTAAAAAAATTAATTTTTCAGAATTAAAAAATGGTAATAATTCTATAAAGATAAATACTCTTATTTATACAAAAGGTGATTTTCCTAATGCAGGTTTAAAATTAATTGTTTTTGATAATGAAGATTCTGATGAAATAATTGTTAATAATGTTAATATACATAACAATATTCTTCCAGAAATATTATCAGTTGAAGTGTTAAATGATGTAAATATCGGGAATATTGATATTAAATATTCTTTTGATTCTAAAGATTTTGAAAATACTACATTTCAATATGAATATAGCTTAGATGGAATTACATATAATAATATTTCAACTAAAACTCTTTATAATCAACATTCTGGCTATGATATTTTTACATGGGAAACAGGTAAATTTATAAATGGTGTAAAAGATGTTTATTTTAAAATAACTCCTCAAGATCTTTACGGGGACGGAGTTTTTCAGATAATTTCATTTAAAGTTCAAAATAGTTTTGTTAGTCCAATTATTGATTGTAATTATAATCCATCAGACATTAAGATTAGAAAGCATGATGATGGGAGTATTCATGTTGTAATGAGTATTTATAGTATTAATAATCCTGAAAAATATTCTTTAAAATATTTTACAATAAAAAATAAAATTGCTTCAGATATTGTTACAATAGGATTCACTGATAAAGAAGATGTTGATTCTGGATATTATAAAACTTCATGGGATTTTGTTATTGTGTCAGGAGTTCCAGTGATTTTTTCTTATTATAATCATTCAATAACTGTTTATAAGATGAATGGAGTTTCATGGTCATCAGATGTATTACATAATTTTATATCAGATGAATATGGAAGGTCTTTATCTGCTTCTGTTATTGGCAATTCGGTTTGGTTGGCTTTTTATGCTGAACTTTTAGAAAATGAAATTACAAAGAGTTATTTAGTTTCTGGTAAATATAATGTATTTGCAAATATATGGACAACAAATATTGATAATGGAGCGAATTTTTTAAAAATTGACCTTTTACCTACAGAATTTTTATATAATACAAATATAATATTATCAGATTACAATGAACCTTTGCTTTTATTTATGAAAAAAAGTAATCCATTGGATAATGCTGGAACTCTTTATAGCTTAAATTTAGATAGTAGATTGCTTGAAGAAATAATAATCGCTCCAAATGTTAAAGATTTTATTCAGATTTTTGATAATACAGGCAAATATTATATTTTTTATATTGATTCTTTAGATTTTGTTTATAAGAAAGATATTATAGGAATATCTCTCGTAAATAATAGTATTTCAAATAATTTTATATATGCAAAAAAAGATTTTAATAATAATTTTGTTTTATATTATGGTGAGTATAATAATATACATTTTGTTTACAATATAAATGATTCTGTAAATATAATTGAAGTAAACTCTGAAAATAGCATTATTATTGAAAAATCTTCAAATATTATTGAAATTAACGGTTTTTTTAAATCATTAATATATTATTCTAATAAAATTAATTTGCTTGAGATAGCAGGAAGTTAAACCAAAGCTTAAAGTTTTGTAAATATATCGTCGATATATTGTTAGATATTAATACAAAAATATAGGAGGCATTATGTTAAGAGTAGTTGATATTACAGGAGTTTCATCTAAGGATTATCAGACAGCTACCGACAATGCTTTAAAAAATCTTTCAGACAAAGGTCATAGAGTTCAAAGATATAGTGAAAAAATGAGAGGAATTAACAAAGAAAACGGAAGAAAGGAATTTAGAGTTGATTTAAAAGTTTCAGTATTTATTTAAAAATATAATTTAATTTTAAATTTCAAAATAATGGTTGAAAGCTATATCGTTATTACTTAAAGCTCTTTTGAGTCTAACGCAGCTTTCACAGATTCCGCACATTTTTTTATAACCATTATAACATGAATATAACCTGTTTAAAGGTATATTGAGTTTTAATGCAGTTTTTATCATATAAGATTTATCTTTAGAATAAAAAGGTGAATATACTGTTGGTGATATAAGCGTAGAAAATTTAAAGCATTTATTAATGCTATTTATAAAGGATTTAGAATTATCTTTAAAAGTCTGAGCTTCTTCTTTGTTGAATCCAGCTATAATGAAATCTATATTTTTTGAATCAGCAAAACTTCCAGCAATATTTAAAAACAATCCATTTCTATTTGGAACCCATACATCAAGCATACTTTGTGTAGTTATTGAATTATCTTGAAGATCATTTAAATCTATTGACGGGACGGAGTGTGTGTTAACGAGAGCAGTTCCTGTTATTTCTTTTAAGAATGGTAATTTTATAGTATAAAGCTTAGCATTTAATAAATTTGCATAGTATTCACAAGCTTTTTTTTCTTGTATAAAAGCTTTTTGTCCATAATCAAAAAAAAGACAGAATTCAACAGCTGCTTTATATTTTTGAGTATAAAATGCTGAAACTACTGAATCAAGTCCACCTGATAGTAAAACGCAAGCTTTTTTTCTCATACAATTCTCCAATTTTTAATTTAAATTAAAAGATAATTAATTAAAAGTAATAAATCAAGTTAAATTAAACTTGAAATACTTTCAACAGTATTTTATTATATACAAATATGAAAAAATTAAATAAATTCCTCTTTAGATCTTTAATTGTTTTTGTAGTATTGTTTTCAATATCTTTTAGTATTGGAGCTGGTATTATATATTCATTCTATAGACAATTACCTTATATTAGTCTTGAATCTTATGAGCAATCTGTAAATTCAAAAATATTTGATGAAAATGGAAAGCTTATACTTGAATTATTCAAAGATGAAAATAGAACTAGAAAAGTTGGATTAAATGAAATTTCCCCTTATGTAGTTCAAGCCCTTATATCAATTGAAGATAAAAGATTTTATCAACATTATGGAATTGATATAAAAAGAATAATAAAATCATTTATAGTAGATGTTCAACATGGAAGTCTTATACAAGGCGGTAGCACAATAACACAGCTTCTTGCAAGAAATGCATTTTTAAATTTAGAAAAAAGAATATCTAGAAAAATAAAAGAAATTTTACTTGCTTTTAAACTTGAAAAACAATTTACAAAAGATGAGATTTTAGTATTATTTTTAAATGAAGTTTCATTTGGTGAAGGTACATATGGTATTGAATCTGCAGCAAATGTTTATTTTAGGAAACATGCAAAAGATTTGGATATTGCTGAAGCAGCACTTCTTGCTGGTGTAATAAATGCGACTACAGCATATAATCCATTAAGAAATTATGAACGATCTATAAATAGAAGAAATATTGTATTAAGAGAAATGTATAAAGATGGTAAAATATCAGAAGAGAATTATAATACAGCAATAAATTCTGAACCAGAACTCAAAGGTAGAAAAAACTCAACTTCAATTGCTCCGTATTTTATATACTCTACTTTATTACCAAGATTAAGTCAGAAATATGGACAAAATACAGTTAATACTGGTGGATTAAAAGTTTATACGACTATAAATTCTGAAATACAAAAAATAGCAGAAGAAGAATTTGAAAAATATGAGATTTTTCAAGAATATCCTGATCTTAACGGTGGAATGTTAGTAATTGAGGCTAAAACAGGTAAAATCCTTGCGGTTGTAGGCGGTAAAGGTTTTTCTCAATCAGATCAGTTCAATAGAGCTTATAATGCTGTAAGACAACCAGGTTCTCTCATGAAACCTTTAGTTTATTTAACAGCTTTTGATAATGGAATTCCTCCTAATAGGATTTTTTCAGATGTACCTAGAGAATATTTTGATCCATGGACTCAAACAATATGGCAACCTCAAAATTATGAAGGTAGGTATCATGGTCCTGTAATATTAAGGGTAGCGTTGGCTAATTCTTATAATATAATTGCAATAGAACTTTTAAAAGAAGTTGGACCAAAGAATGTTATAGCAAATTCAAAAGCTCTTGGTATTCAATCTAATCTTAGAGGAACTCTTTCTCTGGCATTAGGAGCTTATAGTGTTACCCCGTTTGAACTTGCTCAAGCATATTCGGTTTTTGCCAATAATGGTGTTAAAGTAAACTTGTATGATACTTTAAAAGTTGAAGATCAGAACGGTATGGAACTTGATAAAAACAATTATAATGCAAAAAAAGTTTTTTCTGCTGATTCAATTTGTATATTAAATAATGTTCTTGAAGAAGTAGTTAATTTAGGTTCAGGAACGAGAGCTAAAATAAAAGGTTATAATATTGCTGGTAAGACTGGTACAACGGATGATTTTACAAATGCATGGTTTTGTGGTTATACTCCAAACTTGGTTGTAATGTCATATTTAGGTTATGATATGCCTAAGGAAATTGGACAACATGCTTCTGGTGGTAGAATAACAGCTCCTTTAGTAAAAAATGTAATGGAGAGAATTTTAAAAAAATTTCCTGAAAGATTTCCAAGTGAACAGTTTAAACAGTCAGAAAATGTTGTTAATATTAAAATTTGCAGAGAATCAGGTCTAATAGCTTCTGAAGATTGTCAATTTACAATAGATACATATTTTCATAAAGGTACAGAACCTAAGATGATATGTAACTTTCACGATCCAAATATAGATTCTTTTGATGATATTGTAGATACTGAGGAATTTGATATGTTTTTCAAAAAAGATAATAATATAAATACAATGTTTAATAAAGATAAAAAAGTATTTAATAAAAAAATAGAAGAAAAAACAGATCTTGAAAAACTCAAAAATGAATTGAATTTTTTTGAATAAACTTTTTAAATCGATATTGGCTTCGCCAAGATATATGCTTTGACATATTATGACTTCAGCATAGATTGCTGATAAGTCAGCGTTTTTGAGCTTTGCTCAAGTTTTAAACCTAGTTTTACTTGTAAAACTACATTGTGAGCATAGCGAAAAATCTTGTTGAAATTTTGTATTTTTAAGTTTCAACAACATCGTGCATTCATGCACCAACTTTTTAAGCGATTAATCTCTAAATTTATTTCTGATTGCTTTTATAGTTTCATATATAGAGAAGAAAAGCTCAACAAGTTCAGGATCAAAATGTTTGCCAGACTGTTCTTTAAAATGGTCAAGAACTTCATTTTCATCCCAAGCATCTTTATAAACTCTTCTTGAAATAAGAGCATCATAAACATCAGCTATAGCACAAATTCTTCCATAAAGAGGAATTTCTTCACCTTTTTTACCTGGTCCCATTTTTATATCTTCTATTTCATCTTCAAATATATTACCATCAACAAATCCAGGATAACCAGTTCCATCCCATTTTTCGTGATGATTTAAAGCAATCTCAGTGGAAAGTCTATCCATTTCTGATTTAGGATCTTTAAATAATATAGCACCAAAAATAGTATGATATTTCATAATTTCAAATTCATCTTGAGTAAGTTTAGCAGGTTTTTTTAGTATAAGATCAGATATTGCGACTTTACCTACATCATGAAGCATTGAAGCAAGTCTTACTAAGTCTTTTGTACTTTTAATTTCTTTTTTCCCGATTTCTTTTTTATTAGCCCATGCTTCATATAGCTCTGCTGAATAAGCACCAACCCTGTTAACATGTGCTCCGGTTTCTTTTGGATCTCTTAATTCAGACATTTTAAGCATTCTAAGTATTAATTCTCTTGTAAGTAAAGTTCTTTCAATTGCTACAGCAGCATTTGTTGCAAAATAATTAACATATATTTTATTGTTTTCTGTAAATTTAATTACTTCACCCTTATTATTTTTAGCATTGATTATTTGAATAACTCCGATTATTTTATCAGCACTGGTTTTAAGTGGAGCAGCAAGAATAGATGTTGTCTTGTAATTAGCCGATTTATCAAAAGAAGTGTTAAAAGTAAAAGGAACATCTTCAGGAATATTGTAAGCATCATCTATAAGAAGTGTTTTGCCAGTGATTGCAACATAACCAGCCATTGATTTTTGATTGAGTTCCATTTTTTTATCAGAATAAAAATATTTACTCGTTCCATCATCTTTAAATAAAGTATCGTTTTGAACAAAGCTAAAATTAAGTTTATCACCTTCAACTAGGTAAATAGACCCTGCATCAGCATTTGTAAGGTTTCTTGCTTCTTTAAGAATTCTATCCAAAAGAGAATCAAGATCTTTTATATGACCTAATTCTTCAACAATGTGAAGAATTTGTTTTATCGTTGCTAGTTCTCTACTCACTATTATCCTCCGATTAAATCTCAAATTCAAAATTCTGAGAAATTGCAGAAATTTGAAAATTCATATTGTTTTTATTCATATAATCTATACTATCCTGAATCATTTTTGTTACATCTGAATCGCTTCTACACTTGTTATGATGGAAAAGTCCAAAATGTTTAACTTTTGAACAATGAGCTAAATCAAGTGCTGAGGTGAACAAAGAATGACCCCATGATTTAGATGCTTTATACTCTTTTTCAAGAAATTCCGAATCATGTATAAGAAGATCTGCGTTTTTTGAAAAATCACAATATTCCTTAAATGAACAACCAGATTTGTGTTTAAAATCAAGTTCATTATCTGTAAGAAATACAAATTTTTTGTTATTATTTATAAATTTATAACCAAGCCCGCCATTAGGATGACTTAGACTTATAGTTTCAATTTTGATTTCGCCAATATTAAATTCTTCACCTGGTTCTAATGTTTTGAAAGTAAATCTTTTATTTTTTAAAAGTCTTTTGAAATCGACTGGGAAAGCAGGTGGAAATATAATATTTTTGATAATATCTTCAACTTTTTTACCTTTATAAGAAGGACCAAATATATTTATTTTGTAATCTGAATTAAACATTGGTCTAAAAAATGGAAGTCCTATAATGTGATCAAAATGATAATGTGTAATAAATAAATTAATATTTTTGATTTTTTCGTTACAATAATTATCGCCGATTTTTATAATACCACTTCCAGCATCAATAATTATTCTATCATTATCCGAAATAACCTCAACACATGTAGTGTTTCCGCCTATTTCATCAAATTCAGCACCAGATACTGGTATTGAACCTCTAGCTCCAAAACATTTTACTATCATTATAATAAAAGTCCTTAATTAATTATTTGTCGCTCCATTTATAAAGTTTAGCTTGTTTTGCATTGTCTTCAAGTTTTTTTGTTTTTTCTTTATCAAAATATTTTTCAGTGTGTTTATTTGTATAACAAATACCACGACTTACAAGATATTCATTTAATGACATTCCATTTTTTCCTTGTATAATAACATAAAATGATGTTCTTGTTTTACCATTTTTGTTTACTGAAACATCTTTTTCAATTAATAAGTTATTAGTACCATCGGTATTTTTGTTATCGTCAATAAATTTATTGACTTCAATCATAGCTTTAGCAAATATTTCATCTGAAAATTTTGGACCGCTTACTCCTGCTAAATAACAATTGCCTATAGTATCTATTTCGAATGATTTGTGAGATTTAACTTTTAATATTTTTAAAACTTTTTTTTCAAGATTGATTTCTTCAGCACTTATTACAATACTGTAAGCTAAAAAACTAAGAATAAAGCCTAAAATAAATAAAAACTTTTTCATAGAATCCTCCAAAAATTTTTATTATTATATCATAAATTAAATTAAATAGTAAATAGCAGTATATAGGGTATCGGTTCTTGAAAAATGAAATCAGCTAGTGTATATTTATCAACACTAGGTTAATTTAATTAAATGAAATTCGGAGGATTATGATAAAACTTACAGGAAAAAAAGAAAAATATCTAAATGCTGTTAAAAGAGCTAAAGAAAAAAAATTCGTTATGCCTACATTTAAACAAATGAAAAATCCAGAACTTATACCTCGAAAAATAAAAGATAAACTTAAAAATGTTGGATTATGGGATGTAAATCCTTTAAATTTATTTAGAATTACATGGAAAAATGAACCTACTATGAATGGTGGTTTATATGGAAATACTAATTACATTGAACTTCCTAAAGAATTGACCGGAGTTGATGCAAGAATAATTGTTCTTGTCGGCAAATGGTTTCCAACTGGTGCTCATAAAGTTGGAGCAACTTATGGTTGTCTTGCTCCTGCACTTACAAGTGGTAATTTTGACCCTATTAATGAAAAAGCTGTATGGCCTTCAACTGGTAATTATTGCAGAGGTGGAGCTTATAATTCTCAACTTCTTGGCTGTGATTCAATAGCAATACTTCCTGAAGAAATGAGTGCAGAAAGATTCGAGTGGCTTAAAACTGTTGCAGGTGAGATAATTGCAACTCCAGGTTGTGAGAGCAATGTTAAGGAAATTTATGATAAATGTCATGAGTTAAATGCTACAAGAACTAATATAACTATATTTAATCAGTTTGCAGAATTTGGAAATCATTTATGGCATTATGAGGTAACTGGAAATGCTATGAAAGATATAATTGAAAATATAAAAACCGATAAAACTAGAGTTGCTGGTGTTTGTGTTACTTCCGGTTCAGCTGGTTGTGTTGGTAGTGCTGATTTTATTAAAGAAACTTATAAAGATGCCAAAGTTTGCGTTTCTGAAGCTTTGCAATGTCCTACTTTATTAAACAATGGATTTGGTGGACATAAGATTGAAGGTATTGGTGATAAACATATACCATGGATTCATAATGTGAAAAATACAGATATGGTTGTTGCTATAGATGATAATGATTGTATGAATATTGTAAGACTTTTTAATGATGAGCAAGGTAAAAAATATCTTGAAAAACAGGGGATATCAAAAGAACTTATTGAAAGCTTGGATTTTTTGGGAATTTCTGGAATTGCAAATATGCTTACCTGCATTAAATTTGCTAAATATTATGAATTGACAAGTGATGATGTGGTTTTAACTCTTGCTACTGATTCTATGGAAATGTATAAATCTAGATTTAATGAGCTTGTTCAAAGAGAACCTAATTACGGAGTTGAACAGGCTTCAAGAGATTTTCATAGACATATAATGGGAATTACTACTGATAATATGCTCGAATGTAATTATTATGACAAAAAAAGAATTCATAATCTGAAATATTATACTTGGGTTGAGCAACAAGGAAAAACTTATAAAGAAATTAATGAGCAATGGTATAAGGAAGATTATTGGGATAATATTCACAATATGACTGACAAAGTTGATGAATTAATAGAAAAATTTAATAAAGATACTGGAGTTTTGGAAAAAATTTAACATATTTTTTTTATGGCTACAGGTTCAATTGATTTTTGTTTTTTTTGACTGACTTGTTTTATTCTGTTATATTTCAAAAAATGGTCTTTGAAAATTTAATATATAGGTGGAGGTGAGTTGTGGCTCAAGTTATGATATTTTCCATTATTTCTGCTATAGCGGGTATAATAATAGGTTTTTTTGCTTTTAAAATAATTGGTAAAAAAGCTATTGAAACTGCTAATGCAGAAGCGGAAAGGATAGTAGATATTGCTACGAGAACTGCTGAATCAATACAAAAAGAAGCAGAACTTGAACTTAAAAATCGTGAAATCAATATGAAAAGAGATCTTGAAAGAGAGTTTTCAAGAGAAACAAGAGAAAAAAGAGTTGAAATCGGCAAACTTGAAAAAAGAGTTGTTCAAAGAGAAAAGAAAGTCGATGACCTATTGTCCAAGCTCGAAAATAAAGAGTTGGCTTTAGAAACTAAAACTACTGATCTTGAAGATTTAAAAATAGATCTTGAAGAAAAGCATAAAAAAATACTTGTTGAACTTGAAAATATTTCAAAGATGACACAGGATGAAGCAAAAGATGTTTTACTATCCAATGTTGAAAAAGATTTAACTTATGAAATTAGTGTTAAGATTAAAGATTTTGAAGAAAAAATGAGAGATGAAAGTCATAGAAAGTCCAGAGAAATTCTGTCCTATGCTATGCAAAAAATAGCTGTTGACTGTGTAAATGAATCAACAGTAACTGTTGTATCCCTACCAAGTGATGAAATGAAAGGTAGGATAATCGGAAGAGAAGGAAGAAACATAAGAGCACTTGAAAGTTTGACAGGTGTCAATATTATTATTGATGATACTCCAGAAGCTGTAGTATTATCATCTTTTAATTCTTTCAAAAGAGAAATCGCAAGACAAACTCTTGAAAGACTTGTTTCAGACGGTAGGATTCACCCTGCAAGAATTGAAGAAACATTTAAAAAAGTTTCAGAAGAAATGGAAGAAGAACTTCGCCGACTTGGTGAAGATGCTGCTGTGGAATTAGGACTGATCGGTTTAAATAAAAAGATTTACCCTTATATTGGTAGATTGAAATTTAGAACAAGTTACGGTCAGAACATTCTTGAACATTCATTGGAAGTTGCTAAAATAGCAGCTGGAATGGCAGCAGAAATTGGTGCGGATGTAAAACTTGCAAAAAGAGGTGGACTGCTGCATGATATAGGAAAATCTATCGATCAGGAAACTGAAGGAACTCATGTGCAGATTGGTGTCGATCTTCTTAAAAAACTAGGAGAAAGACCTGAAGTTATAAATTGTGTTGAAGCACATCACGGTGATGTTCCTTTTAACTCTGTAGAATCTGTTCTTGTACAGACAGCAGATGCTGTTTCAGCATCAAGACCTGGTGCAAGATATGAAAATATAGAGGCATATATTAAGAGAATTGAAAAGTTGGAAGAAATTTCATTATCGTTTGAAGGCGTTGAAAAGACCTATGCACTTCAAGCTGGTAGAGAAATCAGGGTTATTGTAGAACCTGGAAAAATTTCTGATGATGAATTACCTAAATTCTCGAGAGATATCGCTAAAAAAATAGAGAATGAAATGGATTATCCTGGTGAAATTAAAGTTGTAATCCTTAGAGAAACTAAAGCTATAGATTATGCCAGATAAAAAATATAAAAAGCTGCTTTCGGGCAGCTTTTTTTTTTGCAAAAAACAAATATACCATGTATTATAACTGTATGAATTTAGAATGGAAACAATATAAAATTAAATATAACAGTAATGATGAATTTGAACTTATATGTTCAAAATTAAATGATTTTTGCATTGAAACAATAATATATGATGACTTTACCATAACTTTTTACTCAAGAGACATCAGTATATTAAATAAAATTGGAGACTTTTTAAAAAGTATTAACAATGAACAAGAAATAATTGTTAGTGATATAGATAATTCTTGGGAAAAAAAGCTTCATGGTGATTTTAAAGCAGTTGAAGCTGGTGAATATGTTGTATTGTCAAAGGATTATATTGATGAATACAAAGGAAATCTTAAACAAATAATAATTAATCCTGCTCAAGCATTTGGTTCAGGTCAGCATGCTACTACAAAACAATGTCTTGAATTAATTCAAAATATAGTAAAAAATGAAAATATTAAAAGTTTTCTTGAACCAGGTTGCGGTACATCAATATTATCATTGCTTGCTTATAAGCTTAGTATTAAAGATATATTGGCTTTTGATTATGATTATACATCAATGATAAATGCAAAAGAAAATCAAATTCTTAACAATGCTGATTATAATATTATATGTAGTGGACTTACTCCAATGAAAAATAAATATCAGCTAGTCTGTGCAAATATATTTGCTCATGTACTTATTAATAACAAAAATATTATTAATGATTATATAGAAGATGGTGGGTTTGTTATTCTTAGTGGAATTGAAATAAATCAAGGTGATGAAATAGAAAAGGAATTTGCTTTTTTAAATCTTTTAAAGACGGTAGAATATAATGGCTGGAAAACATTTCTTTACAGGAAAAACTGAATACACTTTCACACAGATAATTTCAACAATAGCTATATTTACTGCTATATGCTTTTATTTTTTTAATTATTTTATAGTAAATAACAATTTTGTTGTTTACAATGCTGATGAATTTAATGTTAAAAATACAATATTAAATGTTTGCGAATATATTTACTCTGTTGATTTTGATACTTTAATTTCTTTTGAAGGTGAAAAGACTATTTCTCAAGTATTGCCTAAATTTGATATTAGAGAAAAAGATGAGATTTTTATTGCTATAAAAGATGAAAAAATTAATCTTAAAAGGATTGTTATTGTATATAAAGGAATTAACACTGAAATTTTAAAATCACAAGCTGATATTTGAGGTGAAATATGAAAAATAATGAATTAAAGACAGTTGCAAAAGCATTTTTTCAAGAAAAAGAATTTGAAAAAGCTATAGATGTTTGCTTGAATATAATTGAAGAAAACCCTGAAGACCATGAAGCTTATACTATTATGGGGGATTGTTATTTTGAAAAAGGCATGAAAGATTGTGCTGAAGAACTTTTTAAAAAAGCTTGGGAAAAAAACAAAGATAATTTTCAATCAGGTTATAGATATGGTCTTTCTCTTATAAATCAAAAAAAATTTGATGAAGCATTAGAATCTTTTATAAAACTAGAACATATAGTTGAAAGCAGTGAAGAATTTGCTCTTCTTATGTCTGAAATATCACAGCTTTATTTTATAAAAAAAGATTATAAGAAATCTGAAGAGAGTATAAGAAAAGCGATGGAATATTCAGATAATAATGTTAAATATCTTCAAGGATTAGCAAGATTGCTTTATTCTACTGAAAAATTTGAAAAAGCTGAAGAGATTTATGATGAAGTTATAAAAGCAAAGGATAATATAACTGTAGATTATATTACTCTTATGAAAATATATATTGCTTTAAAAAAATACAAAAAAGCTATAAAAGTTGTAGAAAATGTTGACAATTGTATAAATTTTGAATATTTTTCTGTTTTAAAAGCATATATTTATATTATGAATGATAATGAAGAGAAATTTATTGATACAATGGCTTCATTATATACTGAACTTGAAGAATATAATGATTTATATATTGCACTTGAAAATGCAATGTTTACATTATTTAAATATGAAGAATTTGAAAAAATCAGTGTTTTAGCCTATAAATATAAAGGTAAATTTGAAGAAGAATACAATCTAAGACTTGAATTAATTGAACTTGCAAGTGATATAATGCTAGATAAAAATGATTTTATAAAAAATACATCAAATGTTAATAATTCTATTTCAGGAGTTGTACAGTATATTCTTCAGGCTGGATTAAATGATATTGCTTATCAAATTACTCTAAAACTTATGAAAATTGCAGATTCATCTAAAGTAGACAAGTCTATTATAGATAAATCTATGCTTTATTATTTTCAATATGTTATTTTAAGAGATAAAGAAGATTTTGAAAATGCACTCAAAAAGCTTAAAGATACAATTAAACTTGATGATAGAGAAGAATATTTTATTGAACTTGTTACTTTGCTTAATGACATGGATAATATTACAAAAGGTCTTGATATAATTCATGAAAGGATTAAAAAAACAAAAAATCAAGAATTTATTGATATTTATAATGAAATGCTTGGAGATTTTTATTTTGATGAAGGTGATTTTGAATCAGCTAAAGATAAATATAAAAAACTTTATAAAATAGATGGTGATGAATTTATAATAATAAAGCTTGCAGAATGTTATTTTAATTTAAATGATTTGGATAATTCCCAAAAAATATTGAATGATAATAAAAAACTTGATAAAACTCAAGAATATATGCTTTTAAAAGCAAGAATACTAAACAGAAATGAAAAGATTGATGAAGCTGTTAAAGTTTATGGTAAATTAATTAAAAATTATCCTGAATATTATATACCATATATTGATATGGCTAATCTCATGGTTGATAAAGGTGAAATCAAAGGTGCAAAAAATGTTTTAGAAGATGCACTTGAAATACCTTTTACCTCTGATGAGGAAAAAGAATTTATAAAACATTATTTAAGTCAGTTGGAGTAGATGAAAACATTAATAAAAGGTGGAAATGTAGTATTTTCTAAAAACAATGAAATACTTAAACAAAACATAATAATAGATAATGATAAAATTTCAGGTTTTACAAGTGAAATTATTGTAGCTGATAAAGTTATTGATGCAAAAGAACTTTATGTTTTTCCAGGCTTTATTGATATGCATGCTCATTTTAGAGATCCGGGTCAATTATACAAAGAAAATTTAAAAACAGGCTTAAAAGCCGCACTTAGAGGTGGTATTACAACTGTTCTTTGTATGCCTAATACAAATCCGCCAATTTCTAATTTAAAAGTAATAAAAGATATATATAATAGAGCAAAGAAATTAAATTTAGCAAATTTAATTATAAGTGCATGTGCAACAAAAGATAGAAATGGTGAAGATATATATAATTATGAAGAAATCTTAAAATATATTTGTGCTGTTAGTGATGATGGAAATGGTATTCAAAATGCTAAAACTCTGCAAAATGTCCTAGAAAGCTGTTTAAATTTAAATATTCCATATTTATCACATTGTCAGGATGAAACTTTAAATACTCATATACATGAAAGTGAAGAGCTTATGGTTGCAAGAGAGGTTATTTATTCAAAATTAACCTCTGCAAAAGTTCATATTCAACATATATCAACTGAATTTTCATTAAAATTAATAGAATTTGCAAAAAATAATAATATAAATGTGAGTTGCGAAGTTTGTCCCCATCATATTTTTCTTGATGAAACAAATATAACAAAAGATGGAGAATTTAAGATGAACCCTCCATTAAGGTATAAAAACGATAGAATAGCGTTGGTAAATGGTTTAAAAAAAGGTATGATTGATGCAATTGCAAGTGATCATGCACCTCATTCACAAGAAGAAAAAAAACTTAATTATAATGAAGCTCTTTTTGGAGTGAGTGGTATTGAAATAATGACAAGAATATGTTTTACAAAGCTTATGGAATATGGATTATGTATAAATACAATTGCTGATAAATTCACAAAAGGTCCGGCTAAAATACTTAATTTAAAAAATAAAGGAAAGCTTGAATGCGGTTTTGATGCAGATATAACAATAATGGATTTTAATAAAAAAAATATAATTTCTTCAAAAAATCTTGTTTCTAAAGGTAAAAACATTGCTTTTGATGGATTTAGAGCAAATTTAGATATTATATATACTATTGTCGGAGGAAATATAAAATGGCAGAACGGATTTTTGGAAAAATAAAAGAAAATGTAAGATTAGATATCGATCATTTTATTTTAAAAGTGGATGTTTTTAGACATATAGAAATAAAACCAGGACAATTTTTTATGATTAGAGCATGGGAAGATATTCCAGTACTAAATCGTCCTTTTTCGGTTTTTGATTATAAAGATAATATAATTCAGTTTTTTATAAAGATAAAAGGTAAAGGTACAGAATTATTGTCAAAATTAAAAATAGATGAAGAAATATTTCTTTTAGGACCATCTGGAAATGGGTTTCAAAATTGTGAGAATTATCTTGCTGTTGGAGCGGGAATGGGAATTGCTCCAATAAATTATACATCTACAATATTTAATCTTGAGACAATATATGCTGTAAATACTCATGTATCTTATATGAATTTTTCAGATTCAGAATTTAATGTTTGGACATTAGATGGAACATCTGGTGAAAAAGGAAATGCAATTGATGCTATTAAAAAATTCTATAACAATAAAATACATAAAGGTATAATTGCATGCGGTCCTGAAAAATTTCTTGAATATCTTATTAAATTTTGTAAAGAAAAAAATATTCCTCTTCAAGTTTCATTTGAAGAAAAAATGGCTTGTGGAACTGGATTATGTATGTCTTGTGCTAAAAAGGTAAAAGATGATATTATAAAGATATGTCAAGATGGACCTGTTGTGAGGTATTAGTTAAATAGCGAAGTGGTGAAACGGTTAAATAGCGAAGTGGGAAAAGTTTTAAATCCAATTCGCAATCTCGCAGGTTTTAAGTGGTTAAAGTGTTAATAGAGTTGGTAGAGTATGTAAAAAATAGATAATTTGGGATTAACGGTGCTATGCACCTAATTATTAATTTAAGTAAAATATATTTTTTTAAAAATTGGAGGTTAATATGGGAGAATTTGAACTTATTAACGAGAGAAGAGCTATTAATTTTTTTGATAATACCAAAAAAATAGATAAAGAACTATTAAGCAAAGTTATAAAATTGGCAAATACAGCTCCATCTTCTATGAACTTGCAACCATGGGAATTAATTGTGGTAGAAAGTATGGAATATAAGGAAATACTTAAAAAATATGCATTTGGACAACCAAAAGTTACAGAAGCTTCAGCTGTTTTTATAGTTGTTGCAGATCCTGAAGGTCTTGAAAATAATATTGAAAAAACAATAGAAAGTTATATAGAACTTGGTTATATGAAATCTGAACAAGCAGAACATAATAGAAAAAATGCTTTTGGTTTGTATAAAGATAAGTATTCGGAAACAAGAAAGTTTTTTGCAATTAAAAACACTTCTTTTTTTGCAATGAATTTGATGATTTCTGCAAGAGTTTATGGTCTTGAAACCCATCCAATGGATGGATTTAATGAAGAAAAAATTAAAATTAAATTTAAAATAGATGAACATAAAAAAATACCGCTCATAATTGCAATTGGATATCCAAAACCTGGTTTACAGCTTTTACCAAGAGCATATAGAAAACCTGAAGAAGAATTTGTAAAATATTTTTAAGAATTTTATAAAATTTAATGCTTTAAAAAAATAAATAATAAAGTTATTAGGAGTTGTAAATGAAAAAGTTTATTTTAATGTGTTTTGTATTATGTTTTTCAATTTTGGTATTTAGTGAAAGTATTTCAATAATGTTTGCTGGTGATACACATGGTAGATTAATTGAAGAAATTGATATTGAAACAAATATAAAAAGAGGTGGAGCTGGTTATTTTTTTGGTCTTATTGATGTATTGAGAAGAAAATATCCAGAAAGTCTTTTATTTGATACTGGTGATACAATGCATGGAGCTTATGTTAATGATAAATTTAAAGGTGAACCTCAAATGTTAATTATGGGTATGGAGGATTATAATGGATTTGTTCCTGGAAATCATGATGTAGGTTATGGTATAAATAATCTTATAGAACTTACAGATAAATATAATGTAAATACAATTTGTCTAAATATGATAAATGAAAATGATAAAAGTCCAGTATTTAAAGAATATGACATTATTGATTATAAAGGTATAAAAATTCTAGTTACAGGTCTTTTGACTCCGCTTACAAATCTTAGTGTAACCGCTGAAAATCTTAAAGGTATAAAAATTTTAGAACTTGAAGATGTTCAACAAAGATATTCTCAAATAATACTTGATGAAAGACCTGATATTACAATTATGTTAAGTCATAATGGGTTTAGAGAAGATGAACTTGTAGCAAGTCTTTTTTCTCCTGATATAATATTAGGTGGGCATAGTCATACTGTTAAATCAAGAGTTACTTATTATGGTAAAACAAGAGTTTATCATGCTGGTTCTTATTATAGGAATCTTGGGCATTTGAAAATAGATTTTGATAAAAAAATAAAAAAAGTTGATTATAACCTTTATGCTGTAACTTCTGAGTATCTTAGTAAAAAACAAAATGTTCAGGAAATAGTTGATTTATATAATGAAGAAGTTGAAAAAGAATTGAATGAGATAATTGGTTATTCAGAAAAAGATATAAAAAAATCCGATGAAGATATTTCAGAGTTATTTATATATCTTTGTACATTACTTGAAAAATCAACAGAAAGTGATTTTGCACAACTTAATAATTCTGGAATAAGAGATTATATAAGAAAAGGTCCAGTTAGTGTAAGAGATATTTTTAATATATTCCCATTTGGTAATATGGGAGTCGTTTTAAATGTTAAAGGAAAAGATCTTCTTGATGATCCATGGATTTTAAAATATAAAGATATTGATGCTGATAAAATATATAAAGTTGTTACAAATTCTTATCTAGCTGAAAAAAATGATACTTTTAATTTAAAAGGTTTTGATAAGAATACTCTTGAATTTACTATAAGAGAACTTGTTGTAAATGCTATGAAAAATCAGTTATAGGTTTAAAAAAGGAGAAAATATGCTTAAAGTTACCGAATTGAATGGACATGATTACTATATTAATCCTGATCAAATTGAAAAAATAGATAAAAATCCAGATACTGTAATAACTTTGATTACCGGTAAAAAACTTGTGGTAAAAGAAACTCCTGAGTATATTGTCGATAAATATATTGAAGTTAAAAGAAAAATATTTGGTATAGCTGGAGGTTCTAAATAAATGGATAAAGCCACACTCATAGGATTAATATTAGGTACTGTACTTATACTTTCAGGAATGGGAAGTGATATACCAGCATTTATTGATATACCATCAGTTCTAATTGTTTTTGGAGGATCTCTTGGAGGTGTTTTTATATCATTTTCACTAGATCAGATTAAAGCATTACCTGATATTATAAAAAAAGCTTTTTTTGAAGAAACATATAATCCTATGGAGTCAATTTCCTCACTTGTAAGTTTTGCAGAAAAAGCAAGAAGAGAAGGTCTTCTTGCACTTGAAGATGATGTTGAAAAAGTTGAAGATCCATTTTTTAAAAAAGGTATTCAGCTTGTTGTTGATGGTACTGATCCTGATCTAGTTAGAAGAATTTTAGAAACTGAAATTGAATATCTTGAAACAAGACATAGTTCAGGTAAAGATGTTATTCAAAAGATGGGAGATTTAGCACCTGCTTTTGGTATGATAGGAACTCTTATTGGACTTATTAAAATGCTTGGACAACTTAGTGATCCTTCAGCACTTGGACCTGGAATGGCAGTTGCTCTTATAACAACATTTTATGGAGCTGTTGCTGCAAACTTTATATTTATCCCAATTGCAAATAAATTAGGTGGAAAAAGTTCAGATGAAATAATTATTAAATATATTATGCTTGAAGGACTTTTATCAATTCAGGCTGGTGATAATCCAAGAATAGTAGAAGAAAAACTCAAAGCTTTTCTGCCACCATCACTTAGGCAATCTGAAGTTGCTGATGAAGCTGATACTGCAGAAGCTGGAGGAGAATAATAATGGCAAGAAAAGTAAAGTGTCCACCACCTGGAGCACCCGCATGGGTTCTTACATTTGGAGATTGTATGACACTTCTTTTGACGTTCTTTGTATTGCTTTTTTCAATGTCATCTATTGATAAAGCAAAATTTGAACAGATTGTTGAATCATTTAAAGGAGCTTTTTTTGTTCTTGACGGTGGTTCACCAGTAAAACAGGGTATGCAGAAAAAAGCAAAAAAAGCAAAACCTACAAAGTTAAGATCAAAAGAGGAACAAGAAATTCAAGAAAAAATAAAAGAAGAGATGACAAAAATCTCATCACTTAAAAAAATACTTGAAGATATGGAAAAAAAAGAACAAGAATTAAAATCAGGTAAGAGCAGTCAAGCGACTGAGAGTTCAGAATTTAAAGAAAGTTCAAAAGAAAATAATGAAATGTTAAAAAAAGCTATTGAAAAAACTGAATCGATTCAGAGAGATCTTAAAAAACTTACTCCTATCGGTGCTCAAATTGAAGCGAGTAAACTTGAAGCTGAAAACGACATGATATTTAAAGAGCTTGGAGAAATACAAAAAGCTTTAGAACAAAAAAACAGAGAACTTGAAAAACAAGGTAAAGCGAAAAGCTATGAGGATAGAATAAGACTTGGTGTTTATACAAATGAAAGAGGAATTGTTGTTAGAATACAAGGAAATGCTTTTTTTGAAACAGGTCTTGAAACATGGAAAAATGATAATAATATTGTTTTGCAAAAAATTGGTGAAGTTTTAAATAAACTAGATAGACATATTAGAGTTGAAGGTCATACAGATGATGTTCCTATTGGTTATGAACTTGCAAAGAAATTTGCAACAAACTGGGAATTATCAGCTGCAAGAGCTACTAATGTATTAAGATATTTTGTTGAAAAACAAAAATTATCTCCAAAAAGATTTTCATCAGCTGGATACGGAGAATATTATCCTGTATCTGTAAAATCTGATGATAGAGAGTTTACAGAAAAAGAAAGGGCAGAAAACAGAAGAGTTGATATTATTATATTAAATTCTGATTTAATTAAAGATTAAATTTAATAATTCCGATATTTATGCATATGGTACAACTTTATTTACATTTACCGTGGAGGAAAAATGGCTGAAGAAGTAAAAACCGGAAATCCAATGATTAAATACTTAATTGTCGCAATATTAGGAGTAATTGGAATAATATTAGTAGTTGGAATATCTTTTGTAGTAGCAAAGAGGGTTTTTGTTAGTCAGAATCAGATTGATACCTCCAAATTTAAAATACCAGAAAAAGTAAAGTTGCAGCTTGAAGAATTTTTAGTTCCTACATCAGATAACAATGGTATTATTAAGGTTAGAATTGAATTAGGACTTTCAGAAACAGAAGTTTCTATTGCAATAGGTCAGAAACTTGGTTTGGTGAGAGATTCAGTTAATAAAATATTAGTAAGTAAATCTGCACAGGAAGCAATAGCAGATTATCAGAGTGGAAAACTTAATGAAGAAATTAGGATAAAATTAAACGAAGATTTAAAGCAAGAACTAGGTGGCGGTATATTTGATGGGAAAGTAAAAGAAATAGTTGCTGTTTATTTTCTTGATTTCCTAGTACAGTAAAAACAGGAGTTTAAATGGCTCAGGAAATTTTAAATCAGGATGAGATAGATGCCTTATTATCGTCCATTTCCGGCGGAGGTTCGCCAGCTGAAAAAGGTCCTTCTACTGCCAATAGTGCAGCAGGAGGAGTTTCTGCATTCACACCTTCCCAAGCTAATCAAGCTCCAGTTAATAAAATTGATAATAAAAAAATAAAAATATATGATTTTAAAAGACCTGATAAGTTTGCAAAAGAACAGTTAAGAACTTTAAATAGAATTCATGAAGCTTTTTCAAGACTTGTAAGTACATATTTATCAACAACACTTAGAGCAATAGTTCATTTTGATGTAGTATCTGTTGATCAGTTAACTTATGAAGAATTTACAAGAACTCTTTCAAACCCAACATTTTTATCAATAATATCAATGGGAACTTTAGAAGGCAATTCAGTTATTGAAATAAATCTTAATATTGTTTTTTCTGTTCTTGATAAATTATTTGGTGGACAGGGAAGAACTTTAGATAAACTTAGAATACTTACAGATATAGAAGAATCTGTTATATCCAGAGTAATTGTAAAAATTCTTGAATATTTTAAAGAAGCATGGCTTCAGGTTATAGAACTTTCGCCAAAAATTGAATTTATTGAAAGTAATCCTCAGTTTACACAGATTGTACCACCGAATGAAATGGTTTTACTTGTAACTTTTGAAGTTAAAATAGGAGAAGCTGAAGGAATAATGAATTTATGTATTCCTTATATTGTGCTTGAACCGATTATTTCAAAACTTACTACTCAATCATGGTTTAAACCAAAGAAAAAAGAAATATCATCAGAAAACCTTATAAATCTTGAAACAAAGATAAAAAGAGTAAAAATACCAATGGTTGTAGAGCTTGGACGGGCAGGTCTCGATGTGCATGAATTTTTATCATTAAGAACAGGTGATATGATTAAGTTAAATACAAAATTGACCGATAAATTAAATGTTACTGTTAATGGTGCATTAAAATTTTCTTCAAGACCTGGTAAAAAAGGCAAAAAAATTGCAGTTGTGATAAAAGATATAATAAAAGACGAAGAGGAGGCTCTGAATCTATGAGTGATACCTTATTAACCCAAGACGAAATAGATGCTCTTCTAACTGGAGCCTCATCAGGAAAAAGTGGTGGTGGAGACGGTGGAGGAAATTCTAAAAATGATAAGTTTTCTCCAGAAGAGCTTGAAGCTCTTAAAGAATTTTTTGTATTGCTTTCAAATGGAGCAGCTTCTGTACTTTTAACTTTATCAAGTGATGAAAATGCACATTGTGAATTTGCTGATCTTAAAACAGATAAAATAAATAATATATCTAATGATGTTGCTGGTCATTCTGTAATGGAAATGAATTTTAATGAAGGTTTTGTATTTGATTCTAATGTATTTATTTCTCAGGAATTTATAAAAAGTATTGCTTCAATGATGTTAGGTGGAGCAGAAGTTGAAAATCTTGACCCTGAATTTTTATCAGCAACAGAAGCTTTTTTTGATCAAATATTAGGTTCAGTTGTAATGTTATGGAAAAATCGTTATGACATTGCAGCAAGATATATTCCTCCAAAAATAAATGCAAAAGGTGATATAAATGCTCTTGGACTTGAAGGTGATGTTGTTGCAGTTACTTTTGATCTTGCTTTAAGTGATTCTGAATCATCAAAACTAATAATTCTTGTAAAAATAGAACAAGCCAAAGAAATATTGTCAAAAATAATGAAAACTTCTTCAAAAGCACAACCAATTATTCCAACAAAAGAAGTTTCATCTGGCGAATTATCCCAAGAAGAAATTGATTCTATGCTTTCTGGTACTGCTGATTCTTCATTGTCAGAAATAGAACAAGATGAGGAAGAGTTTGAAGAAGAGTATGAAGAAGAATATGTTGCTCCAAGACCAAAGAAAAAGAAAAGAAGAGAACCAACTCCAGGTGTAGTTGCTGCTAAAAAAATAAGAAATTATAAGGAAGATGATGTAAGTTCAGTTGAATTTGCAGATCTTGAGCAGGAAGAACTTGTTGATTTACCTTCAAATATAGATCTTTTACTAGATGTTCCACTTGAAATAACTGTTGAACTTGGTAGAACAAGAATGCTTGTAAAAGATATTCTTGAACTTGGAACAGGTTCTGTAATAGAACTTGAAAGACTAGCAGGTGAATCAATTGATGTGCTTGTGAATGGAAAACTTATTGCAAAAGGTGAAGTTGTTGTAATTGATGAAAACTTTGGAATAAGAATAACATCAATAGTATCTCCAAATGAAAGACTTGCAAGATTAAAATAAATTGAGTCCTTTGATTAAATAAACAAAAATCAATATAATGTCGTATCAAAGTAAATTACATATAAAAAAATGTCATCCCGGCATGATTCTTATAAACTGTCATCCCGGCATGATTCTTATAAACTGTCATCCCGGCATGATTCTTAGAAACTGTCATCCCGGCATGATTCTTAGAAACTGTCATCCCGGCATGATTCTGAGCCGGGATCTGTTTTTGATTTTTATATATTATCAATTTTCTTTTTAGTAAAAACCTTCAAAAACAGATTTATCTTTTCTAATTCTAATAAAGAAATATAATTTTCGACTAACTTTCAAAAATTCAAATCCTATAAATACGATTAAAACAAATATGTCTGTCAAAATTAATGTTCACTGAACATTAAAACTTAAAAAAAATTAAATCCTATAATTTTTTTTATTACATTTCAAACTCTAAAATACATCCATGTATTTTTATAAGTTTTTCAAATGTTTCAAAGTTTTATATTTCATTTAACTTTTTATTTTCATAATATCTTTGTTGTTTATATATTGAAAAAATTATATCGAGTTCTCGTAATTGCTGTCAGACATATTTTTTTAATCTTCATTTAAAATCAAAAATTCAGTATAATAATTCAGAGGATTCAATTATTAATTATATTTTGTTTTATTTTTGTCTTTTAAAATCAAAATTAATATTAATGTTGATATTTCTGTTGCAATCATTGTAGTCCATACTCCATTTATTCCAAAAAAGTATGGTAATGTTAATATAAATATTATTACAAATAATATACATTTTGAAAAATTGATTTTATTTGAAAAAGATGATCTTTCTGTAGCTTGATAAAATATAGATATATTCAAATTTATTCCTGTTAAAATAAAAGCTGCAAAATATATTTTAATTCCATTTGCTGCAATATCATAGAGTTTAGTTGAACTTTTTGTAAATATATTTATAAGGAATTTGTAATTTGTTAATCCTGTTATATAAAAAGAAAAACCAATAATTACTGAAAGGAAAATTGATAATTTAAGAAAATATAATGTTTCTTTTTTTCTGTTTGCACCCCAAAAAGCACTTAATATTGGTTGTATTCCAGTTACAATTCCAGAAAATATTGCTGAACACATTAAAGAAATATTAGCAATTATTCCATAAGCACTTACTGCAAGATTTCCACCAATTTTTAATAATTGGAAATTAAACAAAAATATTACAATTCCATTAGATAATTCTACGATAAAAGAAGGAAATCCTATTGAAATAATCTTTTTAATTTTTTTTAATGGATTTTCAATTTTAATATATTTTATTGGAATTCTTCTAAAAAAATACATATAAAAACTCATTATTACAAAGGATAATACTGTTGATAAACCTGTTGCAAATGCAGCACCACCCATTCCTTTTTGTGCTATGAAAATATAATAATAATCAAGTGCTATATTTAATATTCCTCCAAGACACATTGATATCATAACTAATTTTGGTGAATTCATATTTCTTAAAAATGGTCCGAGTATACTGTTTGAAATAAAGAAAAAAGCAAATGGAATAATATTTTGTAAATATTCATTGCAAAGTGTTATTAATTCTGGAGTTGCACCTAAAGCATTAATAATGTTTTTTTTAAAAATTAATGCTGTTATTGATATAAAAATAGATATTATTATTCCTGTTATTAAAGTAATGTAAAAATATTGATAAGCTTGTTTTGTTTTTGTAGAATGGAGTCTAATTGCAAAAAGAATACTTCCACCAGCTCCGAGCAATACTCCAATGCCAAATATAAAGCTAAATACAGGAAGACAAATATTTAATGCTGCAAGACCATTTTCTCCGATTCCTCTACCAATAAATGCAGTATCGCATAAAATATACAATGATAAAATTACCATAGAAAATATTCCAGGAAATACATTTGATATAAATATTTTTATAGGATTTTCATTAAGATCAATTTTCATAGCTTATTTATATTCTTATATATAGACTTTGTCAAATATAGGCTATATATGGATGAAAACACTTTAAACTATATTATACTAACTGATAAAAAAATAAAAATTTGTATTATATTATTAATTTCATTAAAATAGAAACAAATTATAAATTTTAATATTAATTTTTATCGTATTATTTAATTCATTTTAGAATTATCAGGAGATTTTTTGGATAAATTAAAAGACAAAGATCTTTATAAAAAAATACTTAAACAATCGAGTTTTGGATTTGCATATCAAAAATTAATATTAGATGAAAATAACAATGCTATTGATTATATTTTTCTTGATTGTAATGAAACTTTTGAAAAGATTTCTGGGTTTAAAATAAAAAATATAATTGGAAATAAGATAAGTCAAATAATTGTAGATACTAAAATAGATGATTTTAATTATTTACATTATTTTAGTGAAATTGTTGTAAATTCTCAAAGTAGTTTTTTTGAGCATTATTCAAAACCTCTTCAAAAATGGTATAAAGTACATGTTTATTCTGATGAAAATTTATATTTTGCAACAACTTTTGTAGATATTACTAGTGAAAAAAATAAAACCGAACAACTTGAAAACTTTTTTAATGTAAATCTTGATCTTCTTTGTATTGCGGATATAAATGGTAATTTTATTAAATTAAATAAAGAATGGGAAAATGCTCTTGGTTTTGATTTAAATTATATTTTATCTAAAAAAATCGTAGATTTTATTCACAAAGATGATATTGATAAAACTTTATTTGCTATTTATCAACTTAAAGAGCAAAAAAAAGTATTAAATTTTACAAATAGATATCGTTGCAAAGATGGATCTTATAAGCATATTGAATGGAGATCCCATCCTGTTGGCAACTTGATATATGCTGCTGCAAGAGATATTACTTCTCAAAAATTACTTGAGATGAATTTAATAACTCAGACTCGATTTCAAAAAATGTTGACAGAATTATCTTTTGATTTTGTTAATGTAAGTATTGAAGATTTTGACAAGAAAATAGATAAAGTATTAAAAAAGATTGGTATTTATTTTGAAGTTGATAGAACTTATCTTTTTAAATTTTCAGAAGATTATAATTATATATCTATTGCAAACAATTGGTTTCGTGAAGGTGTTGAAACAAATTTATCCAAACTAAAAGATATTAATATTAGTGAATTTAAATGGTGGGTTGATATGCTTTTAGAAAACAAAGTATTTAAATTTAATAATATAGAAAAAATACCAATTGAGGCAATTATAGAAAAAGAATTATTAAAATCTCATAATATTAAATCTATATTTTTAATTCCTATTAAAACTAATAAAAAAGTTATAGGTTTTATTGGTATGGATTCTATCGATGATTTAATTTCATGGGATGAAGAAAAAATCGAATATTTACAGATGATTTTAAATGTTATTTCAGATGCTTATATAAAAATTGAATATGAAGGTGAGCTTATTAAGCAAAGAGAAGTAGCAGTTAATGCTAATAAAGCTAAAGCTGAATTTTTAGCTAATATGAGTCATGAAATTAGAACTCCCTTAAATGGAGTTATTGGTTTTATTGAATTACTTAAAAGGACAAAACTTGATGAAAATCAGTTTTATTTTGTTGATAATGCGATTATATCTGCAAATTCTTTGCTTGATATAATTAATGATATATTAGATTTTTCAAAGATAGAAGCTGGCAGACTTGAACTTGATATTGTAAAAGTTGATATTATTGATTTATTAGAACATATTTTCGATATAATTAAAATCCATGTACACAGTAAAAAAATAGAACTTCTTTTAAATATAAATCCAGAACTTCCAAGATATGCTTATATTGATCCTTTGAGATTAAAACAAATACTTATCAATTTACTAGGAAATGCTGTCAAATTTACTCAAACAGGTGAAGTTGAACTTATAGTTGATTTTAAAGCAGAAACCAAAAAAAATGGAACTTTTTATTTTGAAATAAGAGATACTGGAATTGGTATTAGTGAAAATCAAAAAGAAAAACTTTTTAAATCTTTTTCGCAAGCAGATACTTCAACTACTAGAAAATTTGGTGGAACTGGACTTGGTCTTGTAATATCTGGTTTACTTGCTAAAAAAATGGGAACAAAAATTACATTTGAAAGTGAAGTTGGACATGGAAGTAGTTTTTATTTTGATATAAAAACAGAAGTTGAAGATGGTGAAAAAATAAGTTCTTTTAGTATTAATAATATTAAAAGAATTTTAGTTATTGATGATAATCAGAATAATAGAAATATTCTTAAATATGCAATTGAAAGTTGGGGAATTGAATTTACTGGTGTAGAAAATGGATTTGATGGAATGAAAGCTATTGAGGATAATAAGCCTTATGAAGTTGTTATTGTTGATTATGAAATGCCTTATATGAATGGTATTGATACAATAAGCATGATAAGAAAAAAACTTGAAGGAAAAAATCAGCCAAATATAATTTTATATAGCTCAAGTGAAAAAATATTAAATCAAAATAAATCAAATGAGCTTGATATAAGATTCTTTTTATTAAAGCCTGTAAAATATAGTGAATTATTTTATTTTCTTAATAATATTTATTCTGATATTAAAATAAATTCTCAAAAGCAAAAATGTTTTTTATCAGATAATTTTATAATAAAAAATTTAAAAAATTCTCAACCTGTCATACTTGTAGCAGAAGATGTTGAAATGAATAAAATAGTTATTAATAAAATGATAAAAAATTTAATACCTAGTTCTATTATTATTGAAGTTGATAATGGTAAAAGATCTGTTGAAATTGCTATGAATCGTGAAATTGATTTAATTTTCATGGATATTCAAATGCCTGAAATGGATGGAATAGAAGCAACAGAAAGGATTAGAGAACTTGAAATGAAAAAATCCAAGATTAGAACTCCTATAATTGCATTGACCGCAGGAGTTGTTAGTGAAGAAAGAGAAAAATGTCTTAAATCAGGAATGAATGATTTTTTAGCTAAACCAGTTGAACAGAAGTCTTTAATTGAATATTTGACAAAATATCTTTGTGTACATGATATTGAAATTAATGAAGAAAAAAATACTGATTTTGATGATATTCATTTTGATAAAGAAAAGTTATACGATAATCTTGATAATGATGAAAAATTGATAAATGATCTTTTAAATACAACTAAAAAGACTTTTGCAAAATATTTTTATAATCTAAGTAAAAGTTTAAAAGATAATTCTTTAGATGAAGTTAAAGAAATTGCTCATTCGCTAAAAGGAGCTGCTCTTACTATTGGTTTTAACAAATTTGCTAAAATAGCTTCAAAAATGTATAGAGAAAATAATATTGATAGTTTGAATAATTTATTTAACGAATTAAGAGAAGAATGGGAATTTCTTCTTGGAATAATATAAAACTGGAGGGGTTTATGTTTTGTCCAAAATGTGGAAATGAGATAGTTGAGGATAATGCTAAGTTTTGCCCAAAATGTGGATTTGATTTTAATTCAACTGAGATTGTAGCAAATGAAATTGCAACAAAGAGTAATATTATTAATTATTCAGATTTAACATTTGGTTCTATGTTTTCTTTGTCATGGGATATTTTTAAAAAAGAAGCTTTGTTTATAGTATTGTTTTATATTGGACTTATTGTTTTAAATATCATTCCAGTAATAAATATTGTTTTTACAATTATTTCAGGAACTATAATAGTTCCATTTTTCTATTTAGTTGTAAAGAAATATGAAAAAGGTGAAAAACTAGAGTTTAATGATATTTCTTATGGATTTACAAAGTTCTGGAAATTTCTTTTTGCAAATTTAATAAATGGGATAATATCATTTGTAACAATATTTATTCTTATATTAATATTAGGAATATTAATAGTTTTATTATCTGGTGTAGGATTCAATAATATTAATAATATGGAATTATCATCTTTACTTGGAAATATTATTATTATGCCTTTAATTATTGTATCTTTTGTTTTATTTGTAATTGTATCTGTGTTTTTAGGAATTATGAGTTCATTTACTTTAATTAAATTATCTGATTCTTATGATGGAATAATTGAATCTATAAGTTATAGTATAAAGAAAATATATAAAAATATATATCAAATGAGTTTATATTATATTGGTATAAGTTTTATTGCTATATTTGGAACTGTTTTTACGCTTGGAATTGGTTTATTTGTATTAATTCCAATGCTTATGATATTTATTGTCCTTTTATACATGAAATACAAAGAATATTAAATTCTAAATTCATAAATATTTTGTAATTTTTTGTCATCCCGGTTTAATTCTAAGCCGGGAATTTTTTTTTGAGTTCTGTTATTTCTATGAAATATTATTTCTATGAAATATTATTTCTATGAAATTTTATTTTATCTTAATTTAAACTTAAGGTTCGTTAATTTATAATTTGAATTATCTGCAAAAAACTTATAGAATATAATTAATACAATGATTAAATAAAAAATTGAGGATAAATATTATGATGCCTGAAAGTTTGAAATATTTACCTGATAAAATTTGCAAACTTAGAAAAGAAGCTGGTATTTCTCAGGAAGAATTTGGAAGAAGAGCTGAACTAACCGGTTCTTATGTTTCACAAGTTGAGCGTGGTCTTATTGTTCCTTCTCTTCAATCTTTAGTTAAAATTGCAAATATTTTTGGTATTACATTTGAAGAATTAATGAAAAATTCCAGTAAAGAAGAAGAATTTCAGAAGATTAATAGTATTAAAAAAACTAGAAAACTTTTTGATTTTTATAAAGGTGTTGAATTTTACTTGATTTATGAGGATAAGAGTTTTGATTACAAAATAATTTATTGTTATGCAGAATCTAAATCTGTTATATCTTTTAAAAGTGCTATTGGTGCTTATGGTATTTGCATTGTTAATAAGGGTGAAATAATTATAGAGTTGAATGATATGTCAAAAAAGCTTATTAAAAAAGGTCAGTTTTTTAAATTTTTAGAAAATCAGATTATTGGTAGTGAAATTACATCGAATGAAAAGGCTGAATTTACTATTTTTATTAGAGGAAATATTTTTGTTTAAATTTATTTTATATTTAAAGGAGTTTTTATGAAAAAATTTATTGGGTTTATTTGTTGTTTATGTATGTTTTTAGTCGGTTGCAATGTTAAAGAACAAAAAGTTTCAAAAGTTAGAGCTATTAAATCTTTTGAAGTTGTAAAAGATTCTTATTCAAATTCATTGTCGTTTTCTGGTGAAATAAAAAGTAGTTTTGAGAGTAGACTTGGTTTTAGAGTTCCTGGTAAAATAAAAAAAATATATGTAAAAAAAGGTCAAAGAGTAGAAAAGGGGGAACTTCTTGCAGAACTTGATCCTACAGATTATAAATTAAAATTATCCGAGGTAAGTTCAAAACTTCATGCAATTAAATCTGGTTTTGAAGCTACTAAATCTGATTTTGAAAGATATTCAAAATTATTTAAAACAGGTAGTATTTCTGAAAAACAATTTCAAGATATTAAAGCAAAATATAATGCTCAGCAGGATGAAATTAAAAGTGTTGAAAATTCATTAGAACTTATTGAAAAACAGCTTGAATATACAAAAATTTATGCTCCAAGAAAAGGTGCTATTGCAAATAAAATTAGTGAAGAAGAAGAAACTGTTAATGCTGGATATCCAATTGTTATATTTGTTGATATAGATGATCTTGAAGTTATATTAAATGTTCCTGAAAAGTATATTAATAGTATTTCATATAATAGCGAGGTTAGTCTTAAAGTATGGGCTATTGATAATACTGTAATTGATGGTTTTATTTATGAAATTGCTGTTAATTCTGATCCTTTTACAAAAACTTATCCTGTTACTGTGAAAATTACTGATAAAATTGAAAATCTTAGTCCTGGAATGACATGTGAAGTTTTATATGAAAAAAAAGAAAAAATAAATCAGATTGTTATTCCTCTGAATTGTCTTTGGACTGATTCTGGTGATAAAACTAAAGTTTGGGTTTTTGATAAAGAAAAACAAGCAGTTTTTTCAAGAGAAATTAATGTTGGAAAAATAACCGAGCAGGGTGTTGTTGTTTTAGAAGGTCTTTTTTACAATGAAATAATTGCTTCAGCTGGAGTAAATTTTCTTCGTGAAGGGCAAAAAGTAACACTTCTTGAGGAAATGCTATGAATACTGCTGAATTTTCAATTAAAAAAAATGTTTTTATGTGGACACTTATTATTTTAATTGCAGTTTGTGGAATTAGTGTATATTTTTTTATGGGAAAACTTGAAGATTCGGGTTATACAGTGCATACTTCGGTTATTACTACTATTTTTCCTGGTGCAAGTCAAAATGAAACTGCTTTATATGTAACTGATAAAATTGAAAAAGAACTTCAAGAGCTTGAACATATTGATGAAATTATTTCTTATTCCCAAAATAGTGTTTCACATATTTATATAAAGATTGATGAAAAAGTAAATGCTAAAAATTTAAAAGATGTTTGGTATAACATGAGAAAAAAGATTAATGATATTAAACATACTCTTCCTAAGGAAATCAAAGGTCCATATATTAATGATGAATTTGGCGATGTATTTGGAATAGTTTTAAGTATTACAGGTGATGGATATTCTTATGAAGAAATTGAAAAATACACAAAATGGCTTAGACAGGAGTTTTTAAAAATAAAACTTGCTAAAAAAGTTGTTATGATTGGTGCTAGAGCTAGACAATATGAAATTGTGATTTCAAATTACAAACTTTCTCAATATAATATGAGCATAGAGGAAATTATCAATATTCTTAAAACTCAGAATGTATTTTTCCCTTCTCCAATTGTTAAAACTGAAAAAGATATAATAAGGATTGATATAAGCGGAAATTATGAGAGTTTGAACGAAATTGAAAATACAATTATTAAAAGTTATAAAAATAGTTCTTTTGTAAGGCTTAAAGATGTATTTGATATTAATTATTCTTATGATGAAAATCCTATTTCAATAATGAGATTTAATGGTGAAAAAAGTCTTGGATTAGGTATAAATATTATTGATAATGGTAATGTTATAGATCTTGGAAAAAAAGTTAAAGACAAAATTGCAATTCTTCAAAATAAACTTCCAATTGGAATTAATATTAATATTGTTAATTTTCAACCTGAAAATGTTAGTCTTTCTATAAATAGATTTGCTTCAAATCTTATTGCTTCGATTGGTATTGTAACAGCTGTTTTATTGTTTTTTTTAGGAATTAAGACAGGTATAATAGTTGGTATTGGGTTACCACTTACAATAGCTGCTACATTTTTGCTAATGTATGTTATTAATATTGATCTTCAAATGGTATCACTTGGAGCTTTGATAATTGCTTTAGGAATGCTTGTGGATAATTCAATAGTAATTACTGAGCTTATTATGGTTAAATTGCAAAAAGGTGTTGAAAGGCTTAAAGCTTGTAAAGATGCAGTTAGTGAAACTTATATACCATTACTTACATCTACGCTTATTGCATGTGCTGTTTTTTTGTGTATTCCACTATCAAAATCTATGACAGGTGAATATACAATGTCACTTTTTCAGGTAGTTACAATTTCTCTTATTTGTTCATGGATATTATCTATTACTGTAGCTCCACTTATGTGTTATAAATGGTTATATGTTGAAAAAACTAATCAAAGTGAGATTTATTCGAGTAAATTTTATAAATATTACAAAAAAATATTAATAAGATTAATCAATAATAGAAAAAGATTTCTTTTAATATTGACAGTTTTATTTTTCATTTCAATTTTTTCTATGAAATTATTGCCTATTTCGTTTTTCCCAGATAGTGAAAGAAACTCTCTTGTTATTGATTTTTATATGCCAAATGGTACAAAAATAGATTATACAGAAAAAGAAGTTATAAGACTTGAAAAAAAACTTATGAAATACAATGAAATTATCAGTGTAGCTTCTTATATTGGAACTGGAAGTCCTAGATTTTATCTTACTATTGAACCAAAACTTCCACAAAGTTATTATGCACAACTTATTTTAAATATGGATTCAAAAAAATCTTCTAAAGATTTTATAAATAAAATATATGAAATAGGTAATATGGAGTTTCCAGACTCAAGATTAAGAGTTTATAGACTTCCTCTTGGTCCATATTCTGAAAATTCTGTTGAATTTAGGCTTAAAGGTGAAAATAAAGATGTATTAAAAGATTTTTCAAATAAAGTAAAAAAAATACTTTTTTCAAATATTTATACAGTTGATGTTACAGATAATTGGGGAGTGATGACAAAAAAAGTAATTGTTGAAGTTAATCAGTATAAAGCAAAAAAAATTGGAATTTCAAGTCAGGATATTTCTATAGCATTATATGGTTTTATAAATGGAATTGAAATTTCAAGATTTAGAGGAGATGATGAATTAATTCCTATAATTTTAAGAAGTCCTGATTCAGAAAGATTTGATATTAATAAGCTCGAGAATATTTACATTATATCATCAATAACAGGTGTTAGAGTTCCTTTAAGTAGTATTGCTGATATTAAATATGAATGGGAAGATAGCAAAATATGTAGATTAAACAATGAAGCTTTTATTGAGATTGGTTGTAAAACAAGAGGAGCACTTCCAGCAGATGTATTAGCTGATGTAATTACAGATATTAAGAAAATTGATATTCCAGAAAATTATAAATTTGAAATTGCTGGCGAATATAAGATGAACAAAGATGCAATAAGCTCGATTATAAAAACACTTCCAATTATTTTCATTCTTATATTACTTTTACTAATACTACAATTTAATTCATTTAGAAAAGCTTTGATTATTATTTTAACTGTTATGCTTGGAATAATTGGTGTTGTTGTTGGGCTTATTTTAACAGGTCAGGAATTTGGTTTTATGTGTATGCTTGGGATTATTTCTTTAACTGGAATGATTATAAAAAATTCAATTGTTATAATTGATAAAATTGATTTTGAAATAAGTAATGGTAAAGAAATTAGAGAAGCTGTTATAAATAGCGGTTTATCAAGGTTAAGACCAGTTATGCTTGCAGCATTTACAACTGTTTTTGGAATGTTACCACTTGCATTACAGCCAGATGGATTGTTTACATCTATGGCTATTGCGATTGTTTCGGGACTTTCATTTGCAACAGTATTAACACTTGGAGCAGTCCCAGCATTGTATGTTTTGTTTTATAAAAACAATTAGCACAACAAGTTGTTAATTGAGTCTTCTGATTAAATAAACAAAAATTAATATAATGTCATCCCGGCATGATTCTGAGCCGGGATCTGTTGTTATTTTCATATTATCTCTATTGTTTACATATTGAAAAATTTCTAACGATTTCTAGTAATTGCTATCAGATATATTTTTTTAATCTTTTATAAAAATCAAAATCTTTTTGTTAAAAAATATCTTGACAATATAACAAATAATTAATAAAATTATCTCATTAAGATTAGATATCCTAGAATGAATTCAAAAAATTTTCTAATATTAAAATTTTCTATATAAGAGGTTTTATATTAAAAAGATATTGTATATTTTAACAATTCTATTATTTTCTGTTATTTCATGGAGTATAAATCTTGATTATATTCAAGCTGTTTTAGGTGTTAATTTACTAACAGAAAACAAAGTTTTTAGTATTCCAGAGAATAACAAAGATATATCAGATAGAATTGATAATATAGGAAGTCAGGCAGAAATCCTTGATTATCTTGGTAATCTTTCGCAGA
>Ga0265293_10001313_pt1 | contig 54592 bp, 52 predicted proteins | sample Munlanlewell138R_FD_192505 | JGI IMG/M metagenome (GOLD analysis project Ga0265293, IMG submission 192505) | Leachate microbial communities from a municipal landfill in Southern Ontario, Canada - Leachate well 138R | ecosystem: Engineered > Solid waste > Landfill > Unclassified | place: Canada... | reverse complement strand
TTTCCAGTTTATAACATTTTTTTTATTTCATCCCAATTATTTACTCGAATAACACCGTTTTCCTTTAATTCTTTATCATTTATTTCTTTATTATGATAAGCAGTAAATAATATTTTTTTATTTGCTCCATTTAAATTATTTATTTTATCATCTATCATAATGTCAGCTTTTAATAAATTTTTATCATCTACAAATATTATATTTTCAGGTTTTAAAAATGACAGCTCTCTCATTAAATATTCAAATTTATATGTTAAGTAATAACCTAATTCTCTTTTTATATCAGGTATTATAAATGAAGTAGAAATATATAATTCATATTTATCATTTAATTCTTTCAATGCTTCGTAGACTCCTTCATATAAATGTGTATAATTATAAAAATTTTTTTCTTTAAAGTATTTAAAAAAAGCTTTCTTCTTTTCTTTTGGTATTGTTTCCTGCATATAATACTTTTTAAAATAATCTTGGGGATAATTAGTTCCCAAAAATTCATTCATTATTTGTAGAAACCCATTATCACATATAACCCAATCCATATCTACCATTAATTTTAATTTATTCATTTACTCTTCTACCTCTTCTAATACTTTATTTAATATTTCATTCATTATATAAATATTTTTTTCTTTTATAAAAAGATTATTTTTTTTTCTTTCTAACAAGTTTATACCAAATACTTTTTCTATATCAATATTAAACTTTTTTTTAAATTTTAATATTGATATTCCTTCTATTTTTCTAAGTCCTAAAATAAGTTCATTTTCCATTGTCTCTTTTTTGGTCAATTTATGGCTTTTTAATAAATAATTCCCCTTTATATATTTATTTATACTTCTAGTGTTCTCATATCTGAAATCATTTATATAACCGTGAGCTCCTAAACCAAAACCATAGTATTCATTATTATCCCAATAATTTAAATTATGGTTTGATTGGTAATTATCTTTTGAAAAATTACTTATTTCATAATGAATATATTTTTTCTTTTGCATTTTTTTACATATATACTGATACATTTTATATTCTAAATCTTCATTAATAGGTTTGTTGTTGTTAATATATAGAATAGTATTAGGTTCTAATATTAATGAATAAGTAGATATATGAGTAGGATTTAATGATAGCAGTGTTTTTACATCTTTCTTTAATTCTTTAAATGTTTGATTAGAAAAACCATACATTAAATCTAAATTAATATTATTAAGACCTATACTTTTAGATAATTTAATACCATCTTTTATTTGTTTAATATTATGGCTTCTATTTAATAGCTTTAAATATTTGTTATTGAAAGTTTGAACACCAATACTTATTCTATTTACTTTATTTTTCTTTAAAAGAAGAAGTTTTTCTTTTATTAGATCATCAGGATTAAGTTCAAAAGTAAATTCATAATCTTTATCTAATTTAATTTGTTTAATTATACCAAATATTTTTTTTAATTGTTTTAAATTTAAAGAAGAGGGAGTTCCACCTCCAATATATAAAGTTTTTATTTTTTCTTTTTTGTAATTGTTTTTTATTTCATTACTTAATGCCTCTAAATATTTATTTACTAAAGTTTCATTATAATAAATTTTACAAAAGTCACAATAAGAACAAATATTCTTACAGAAAGGAATATGAATATATATACTGTTCATATAAACACCTCGATAGGAAAATTATACCATAATTTAATTGACATAAGTTTAGTTTCTTCGTATAATATTTAACATCAAATAATTTATGGAGGAGTAAAACATGTCAACAATGAATCAAAGAACTTGGGGAAAGTATAAAGAATTATTCAATATTTTAAAAAAAGAAGCTCGTTTAATAAAAGATTTAGAAGAACAAGCTATAAGAGATTTTATGGCTGGTAATTTTGATGAACAATTTATATTTGAAAATGATGAAGAAGATAATATAGGGAAAAGAAATATTATTAAATTACATTCAAAGAAGAGAAAGGACAATATACTAAATAACTTTTCATATAAACGTTATTGTGAATATATGTCTATAATGAAAATAATAAATAATCCAGTTCAATTAGAAACTATGAATGCATATTTAAATAGATATAAAGATGCATATCAAGAAGCTATTGAAAGCCACGACAAAGAGGCGGATGGATATATTTTTGATCCTTCTAAAAACGAAATAAGTGATAAAACTTGGATGGAAGAATATCGTGAGTATCTATATATAGTAGGGGTTGCTAACAATCCTAAAAAAGTATTATTTATGAAAAAGTATTTAGAAAGATATGCTGATAGTTACTACAAAACAAAACGACATAAAGATAGAACAAAAGATACAACAAAAAAAGATAAAAGTTCTTATGTTTATGCAAAAAGATGTAATTGTGGTAAAGCCCCACTTAATTCAAGTGAAACAGATAACTAAAAAGATGATATTAATCATCTTTTTTTTATTCATCTACACTTAATACAGATAAGAATGCTTCTTGAGGTATCTCAACATTACCTACTCTTTTCATTCTCTTCTTTCCTTCTTTTTGTTTTTCAAGTAGTTTTCTTTTTCTAGAAACATCTCCACCATAACATTTAGCTAATACATTTTTTCTCAAGGCTTTAATATCAGATCTAGCTATTACTTTACTTCCAATAACTGCTTGAACAGGTACTTCAAACATTTGTCTAGGTATTATATTTTTTAATTTATTTACTATTATTCTGCCTCTATTATAGGCAAAATCTCTATGAACTATAATACTTAAAGCATCTACTATTTCATTATTTAATAAAATATCCATTTTTACTAAATCATTAGTTTTATATCCTATTAATTCATAATCAAAAGAAGCATAACCTTTAGAATATGATTTTAATTTATCAAAAAAATCATATACAATTTCTGATAAAGGCACTTCGTAATGAATATTAACTCTATTTTTATCAATATAATCCATATTAATATATGTACCTCTTTTTTCTTGACATAATTCCATAATGCTACCTACATATTCATTAGGTACTAAAATACTAGTTTTTATATACGGTTCTTTTATTTCCTCTATCTTTTGTTTGTCTGGCATTTTAGTGGGGTTATCAATAGTAATCATGGTTTTATCAGTCAGATAAACTTCATATATAACACTAGGAGAGGTTGCGATTAAATCTATTTTAAATTCTCTTTCTATTCTTTCTTCAATTATTTCCATATGAAGCATACCTAAAAAACCACATCTAAAGCCAAATCCTAAAGATGTAGATGTTTCTGGTTCAAATTCTAAGGCAGCATCGTTTAATTTTAGTTTATCTAATGCATCTTTTAATAATGTGTATTTAGTAGAATCAATTGGATAAAGTCCACAAAATACCATTGGTTTCATTGGTTTATATCCAGGTGGTTTATTAGTTGAAGGATTATTTTTTAAAGTTATAGTATCTCCTACTTTTATATCTTTAATATCTTTTATGCCAGCGTTAATCCATCCCACTTCTCCAGTTATAAGTTCATCTTTTCTTACTTCAAAGGGATTATTAATACCTAATTCGATAACATCATACACTGCATTAGTATTCATCATTTTAATATAATCACCTTTTTTTACTTTGCCATTTACTATCTTTACCAAAGCTATAACACCACGATAAGGGTCATAAAAACTATCAAAGATAAGAGCTTGAGGAGGCTCTTCAGTTTTTCCACTGGGAGCTGGTATTTCTTTTATAACTCTTTCTAATACTTTATCTATTCCCTTTCCCGTTTTAGCACTTACTGATATTATTTCTTTATCATTAAAACCAAATGTTTCCTTTAATTCTTTTTTTACTTTATCTGGATCTGCATTTGGTAAATCAATTTTATTAATAACTGGTATTATTTTTAAATCGTTTTCTAAAGCTAGATAAACATTCGCAATAGTTTGTGCTTCAATACCCTGAGCTGCATCAACAACTAAGACAGCCCCTTCACAAGCCGCTAAAGATCTAGATACTTCATATGTAAAATCAACATGCCCTGGAGTATCTATTAAATGTAAGATATATTCTTCATTATTATAATTGTATTTTAATTGAACAGCATTTAACTTAATTGTAATGCCTCTTTCTCTTTCTAACTCCATATTATCTAATAATTGTTGTTTCATGTTTCTACTTGATACAGTATTAGTTATTTCTAATATACGATCAGCTAAAGTACTTTTCCCATGATCAATATGGGCAATTATCGAAAAGTTTCTAATATTTTGTTTGTTCATAAAATCACCTTCTTAAATTATAACACCTAAATAAAAAAAAGAGAATTAATTTATTCTCTTATTAGCTCTTAAAAATATTATGTTCTTCTGGTTTAATATTTGATATATCAAGTGTTAATGGAGTTAATTCTTTAAAGTCTGGGTTTTTCTTATTATACTCATCTATTTTTGCTTGATCTCTTTCTATATAATATTTTCTAGTTTTTTCAGGCCCTGAATTGGTGTCAACTTTAATAGCACCATCAGTCATTTCTTCAACTAACACAGCAGCTTTAAACCAGCCATTATTTTCAGCATATTTACTGCCATCAATTTGCGGAAAATAATATTGTAAATAATATTTAATTGCTTCTTCTTCTTTAAAAGTAGCATTTGTTTCTGTTTCTTTTAAAACACCATAAGTTCCTCTAGCATTTTGCATATTTATAGCTCCGCCAATTTGCCTCCAGGTTGTTTGAGGAATAAATAATGATGTTAATAAAACTACTGATAACCCAACAAAAGCAATAAATCTTGCTGGTTTTTTAATAACATATCTTCTTCTTAATGTATTAGCTGCATTTTTACCAATTTTTAATTTTCCTCTACTCATAAAAATTCACCTCATTTATTACTTATAATTTAACATATTTATTTAATATATGCAACTTTATATACATTTACTTGCCATTGTTAACTGCCAAATAATGCTTCTAAAAATTCAAAAAAGAATTTCATTCCGCCATTAAATATACCTTCTATTTTTTCTGAGATTTTTAAACCAGCTTTTGATACTCCATTATTATAATCTACTTCCATATCTTCTAAATAATCATTTATATCAATCTTTTCTCCTGATGCAACATCTTTTTCAAATTCCTTTATTTTTTCTTCAGTTAATTTAACACGCTTTTGTTGTTGGAATTCGTAGTAACCAGTAGCTTGGGATATATATAAAGTTAAGAATATGAGCGATAATACTAAAAAAATCCATTTGAATATTGTGTATTTTTTTTCTTTTTCTTCCTCCATATTAATTCTCCTTTATGTATTTACTTAATATATCTACCATAACTGAAATAGAATTAGTTACTTCTTCTATATTACTATCCACTCCACCTATTTCTATTAAAAACATGTTGCTATCTAGATCTTGATTATATACCCCGTTTACTCCTTTACCTTTTTTGGTAAGTACGCCCCTACTTAGATCAGGATATTCTTTATCTATCATAAGATGTAATTTCCTAGCAAATTCTAAATTAGGTTTATAATTTTTATTTTCTAAACCTACTACAAACATTAATCTTGCATATTTTGTCCCATCAATAGCAATTGTGGATAATTTTCCATTAGTAGAATCACGATGAATATCAATATAATATTTTAAAGAATTATATTTTTCTTTAGCAGAAATAATATATCCTCTTGACACTTTATAAGATGCAGAATAATTCCAATTATTAATTCTTAATATTTCAGTAAAATCAGCATTTTCAACCATAGTGGGCAATCCTATTTTATTTAACTTCTCTCGCATAATATAAGAGGCCGTCATAACAGTAGGAGCTATATTATATACCTCAATATTAGATTTATTATAACTTTCTAATTGATGAGTATTATATATATATATAATAGGGTCTTCAATTTTAATAGGATTAGGGTCCTCAACATATCCACTATTTTTTTGAAGCTCATTAAGTTCAGAATAGTCATCATTATATTCAATATCAGTAATAATCCCCTTAGTATAATCTTCTATATTTATAATGTTTGTAAAATTATTCTGCAAGATGGTAGTTGGTTTATTAAAATCTATGTTTGATAAAAAATATAGCGTTTTATTTATCAATGATTTATTTGATATCAAATGATGATTAGATTGATTTAATAACGTTTTTATAAATTCTTCATTAGTTGTATTGATATTAATATTATTAAATAATGATAGAACTATGTTATAACCAATAAGAATGATTATTATATATATAAAATATTTCATTTTATTTTGGTGATATTTTTTACGAAATCTTATTTTTTTCATACAATCACCCATTTTCTATAACTTATGAATAATTATATTCTCTTATGATTTCGTAACTTGTCGATGTAAGGTATTATTAATACCTCCTGATATAATATCTACTAATTTTTCCATAATAAAATCTACTTCTTTAGGAGTTACCATAAGGTTATAACCCATAGGGGTTAATATTTCAAATATTAATTGTTTTAAATCATTTTCTTCAAGACCCCCTATTATACCCATCAATTTTTCTTTTTGATCTTTAGAAAGTTCTACTATATTTTCATTTTCAATGTTAATTAATGGGGCTAATTTACTAACAGGATTATTAATATTTTGTGTTTTATATGAAAAATGTTTAACAATGTAATCAATAGTATCACCTACTATAGTAACTGCATCAACAACAGTAGGAACCCCTAAAGCAATAACTGGTATACCTATTGTGTTTTTATTTAATTCTTTTCTCGCGTTTCCTACACCACTACCAGGATGAATACCTGTATCAGTCATTTGAATAGTTCTGTTTACTCTATTTATAGATTGTGACGCTAAAGCATCAATCGCAATTATAAAATCTGGTTTAATACGTTCTATTATACCTAATATAATTTCGCTTGTTTCAATGCCTGTTTCACCCATTACTCCAGGTGTAAAGGCACTAACAGGGCGAAATCCCCTATTTACATTCTTTTTATCTAAATCAAATAAATGTTTGGTTACTAAAATACTATCAACTGTAACAGGGCCTAATGAATCAGGAGTAGATTTTCTATTACCTAATCCTACTATTAAACAAGTATCTGTTTGTTTGATATTTATCTTTTTTAACAATTCTTTTAATTCATTAGAAAATATTTTTTTTAAATTTTCTTTATTTTCATAATCAGTAATATCTTTAAATTCAATAGTAATATATTCTCCTGGATTTTTACCTATTTTTTTTGATCCTTCTTCTTCAACAGTTACTCTCGTTATTTTTATATCTTTTATTTGTTCTTGTTCAGATATAATGCCAGTTAATTCAGGTTTTAATCGTTCTATCTCTTCAATAGCTAAATCAGTTCTTATTTTATATTTACTCAAATCTATTTCATCATTCATATTTTCACCCTATAATTATTTTCCCCATAAAATATGATTATATTATTGATTTTATGAGGATAGTTTGTTAAAATTAATATTGTTATTACTTGGAGGTGAAAAAGTGCCAACTATTAAAAGTGAAAAAAAAAGAGTTATTGTTAATCAAAAAAAGAATGATAGCAATAATATGTTTAAAGCAAGCATGAAAAGTTCTATTAAAAAAGTAGATAATGCTTGTAAAAGCAAAGATAAAAAACAAGCTCAAGATTTATTAAATATCGCAATAAAAAGAATTGATAAAGCTTTATCAAAGGGTTTTATTCATAAAAATACAGCTAATAGATATAAAACTCGTTTGACAAAAAATGTTAATAATATGGAGTAATAAATATATTACTTCTTTTTTATGTTAAAATATAAGTAGGTGATTAAATGAAAAAAACATTTGGTATTTTAATTACTTTAGGGCTATTATTTTGTATATATAATTATCGAAAACCAATTATTAATAATACTGTAAATTTATTTGTAAAAACCAAAGAAATAGAAGTGCCTGAAGCAAATATATATAAGAAAGATGATGCTTTTCTATATGTTAAAGACACAAATGAATTTGAGCCAAATAACAAAGAAGATATAAAGAATATATTTTATACTTCTATTAACTCTGGTTGGGATAAATTTAATTTTTCTTGTGATAAAGAATATAATGATTGTATAAATGATGTTAATAGTTTGAGTAATAACGCGATTAAATTAAATCAATTAAATAATTTTGTTCATCCATATAATAGTTATCATCATATTGAAACAATAACTAATAATATAGGAGAAGTTGAGATTAATATTAATAAAATGTATACCTCAGATATGAAATTAGAAATAGATATAAAAATAAATCAAATTATCAATAAAGTAATAAAAGATACAATGACTAATAGAGAAAAAGTAAAAGCAATTCATGATTATATAATTAATAATACAAAATATGATTCTAAGTATACCAAAACAGGTAAAAGTAATTATTCTTCTAATAATGCTTATGGTGCTTTAATAGAAGGCTTCGCAATATGTGGCGGCTATGCTGATGCGATGGCTTTGTTTTTAGAGATATTTGATATAAAAAATTATAAAATAGCCTCTAATACTCACATTTGGAATTATGTTAAATTAGATGGAAAATGGTATCATTTAGATTTAACTTGGGATGATCCTGTTATAAAAAATTCTAATAAAGATAGATTAGAACATACTTTTTTCTTGATAACTACAAAAGAATTAGAAAAATTAGAGAAAACTCAACATACATATGATAAAACTGTTTATTTAGAGGCAAATTAATATGAAGAAAAAATTATTACTTCATGTATGTTGTGCTCCTTGTAGTAGTTATGTATTATCAATATTAAATAATATTTATGATATTTCTATTTATTTTTATAACCCTAATATTGAACCCTATGAGGAATTTAATAAAAGATATATCGAACTAAAAAATTTTATTAAAAACAATTATCCAAATATAAAAATATATATTGACGATTATTATAATAATGATTTTAAAAACATATCTTATGGTTTAGAAAAAGAACCAGAAAAAGGCAAAAGATGTTTAAATTGCTATAAAATGAGATTAGAAAGAACTGCTTTAAAAGCTATAGCAGTTAATGCTGATATATTTACTTCTACTTTATCAGTAAGTCCATATAAAAATAGTAATTGGTTAAATGAAATCGGAAAAGAATTAGAAAATAAATATAACATCAAATATTTAGAAAGTGATTTTAAAAAGAATGATGGTTATAAAAAATCTATTGAACTTAGTAAAAAGTATGATTTATATAGACAAAATTATTGTGGCTGTATATATAGTAAAAAGGATATCATTTGATATCCTTTTTTAATCCTTTTTATTTGTTATATCTTTAATAAAAACAATTCCAAACCAAGATATTTGTCTATTTTACCACTTTTTATCTCAAAATCAAGATTGGCAAGATAACTTAAATATTTTAGTATTTTCTTTTCATCCATTATTTTACCTTTTTGATAAGCAAGCTTGATGCGATATGGATGAACGCCTAATTTAGAAGAAATATCTTTTTCTGTATAACCTTGATTATATAAAACCTTAGTTTGATATATTAACCTGAATTGATTCGCTATTAATACAATTATTTTTACCGGCTCTTCATTATTTCTTATCAATTCATTATATATTTCCATTATTTTAGGTTTGTTGTTATCGACTACTGCATTTATCAATGAAAAAATATTATCATCAATATTTTTTGATACTAATTCATTTATATCTTCTTCTGTTATTTCTTTTTCATTTTCTTTATATAACATTAATTTATTTAATTCCTGATAAACTATATCTAGATTATTATTAGTTCTATCTTTTAAATATAAAGCATCATTCCTTGATATTTTATAATTGTTCTCTTTTAAATGATTAATAATATAATTTATTAAATCATTATCAATTAGTTTATTGGCTTTATATAAATTGGTTTCTTTTTTTAATAACTTCACTACCTTTTTTCTTTCATCTAGTGTCTCATAATCAACTATAAAAATAATTATAGTGTCATTGTTTTTTAGATTTATATAATTAACTAATTCATCAGTGTTATGGTCTATATCTGATTTTATAGTACTAGCAGTTAGAAAATAACAATTATTGCATATAATAAATTTTTTATTAGTAAAGAGTGAAGGCATTAATGCATCTTCTAATACAAACGATAAAGGAGTTTCTTTCATGTCATATTTTGAAATGTTATCAAAACTTATATTTTCTTTAGAAAGAATGGATTTTAATTTTTGATCAATTAAATATTTTTCTGTTCCATAAAGTACATAAATCATATTACCACCAATTTAATTATAGCTTATATGCATGGAAAAAGGAAGCAAAATGCTTCCTCATCTATATGAACGCTAACACGTAGCGTCCTCACTAATATATTTATGGTGGACATGTAAAAATGGTTCCATTTTTATCAAAAATATATTTAATACTGCCATGTGTACTAGTCATATATGTATTGATGTTTTTATTTTTTAAACTTTCTAATACCTCTATGCTTGGATGATTAAATCTATTATTTTTACCTACCGATATAAATGCATATTTAGTGTTTATTTCATTTAAAAATGAGGAACTAGTGCTTGTATTAGAACCGTGATGAGCTATTTTTAATATGTTGATATTATTCAATTGATAATTATTAATTAAATCATTTTCTACATGTTTTGATATGTCACCAGTTAATAACATTTTATGCTTATTAATATTAAAATATAGTATGGTACTATTATCGTTTTCATTATTATATATTTTATCATTTATTATATATAAGCTATTATTTATTAATATGTTATCTTTTGTGATTAGACTATATTTAATGTTATGTTTTTTTATATAACTTATTAACTTTTTCTCATTATTATTTATTTTCCCTTTATTTAATAAAACATTTATTACTTTATAATTATTAACTAGATTAATTGCTTCTCCTATATGATCATTATCACCATGGGTAATAATTAAATAATCAAGTTTTCTTATTCCTAATGATTTTAATAACGGAATTATTCTGTCTTTTCCTAATGAATATTCTCTTATTCTTTGTTTCCATGATTCTTTATAATAATTATCCTTGCCCCCTGTATCTATTAAAATATTTGTTTTACTATATGGATAACTTATTAATATAGAATCTCCTTGATTAACATCTATCATTATCATATAACCATATGTATTTAATAAGGGTAATTTATAATTAATTATAAATAATATTATTAATAAAATAATGCTTTTTTTATTTAATGTTAATAATATATATGTTATTAAAATATAATACAAAAAAATAAATGCTATGTTAGGTTTAGGTATAATAATTTTAAAAAAAGAAATTTTACTGATTAAAACAGATAAACCTTCTAATATATTAATAAAGAAAAATAAAACACTATCAAAAAATGGAAATAAAAAAGTAATAAAAGAGAATGGAAATACAATAATGGAAACAAATGGTACAAATATTAAATTAATTAATGGACTTAATAGATTCAATTCAAAAAAATTATAAATAATAAGAGGCATACTACTTAAAAAAGCTACTAATGATACAATTAATAATTTAATAAAATATTTATTATATTTAGCTATTATTTTCTGGGAGAATAATAAATATAATGATATTATTGATGATAATTGGAATCCAAGATCAAATATATAACCTTTTTTTATTATTAAGAGAATAGAAATAGTTAATAATAAAATATTTATTGGTTTAATATGAAAATAATATATTTTATTAATAGAAAGTAAAATAAAAAATAATACCGCTCTTGATACTCCAGGCATATAATTAGCGAGGAAAAGAAAAAATAGTAAAAATAAAGATACTATTAAATAGCGTATATATTCTGATATTCTTATTTTTTTTAACACAAACAGTAGAATCACACTTAATATTGAAACATGCATGCCAGAAATGGCAAATAAATGGCTAATACCATTTATTTTAAAACTATCTAGTGTATTATTATCAATATAACTTTTATCCCCCAGTAAAAGCATTCTTATATGATTATTAGAATATTTTATATTATCTACTCTTTTATATATATTTTCTTTTATTGAATAAAATATTTTATTATTATCTTTTATTTTTTCTATTGATTCTGCATTAAATAACCAATATATATTTTTATTATCCAAATATTTTTTATAGTTAAATAAATTAAATACAGTGTTATTACTCGGTTTAACAAGTTCTCCTGTTACTTTTATATAATCTCCTAAATAATGGTTGTCTTTAATATATTCTTTTTCCTCTTCTGTTTTTATATACATATTAACTATTATTTTTTCTTTGGTTTTTAATTCAATAGTTAATTTATCTCCATCTATTTTTTTATTTATTATATATCCATATATAACTTTTTCACTACCCTTATACTTTGATGTTTCTGGAAAAAAATTAAATAATACTATGACTACAATTAAAACTATTACAAATATAAAATAATATAATTTATCACAAAGTAATATGGTTCTTAATTTTATCATAAATTGATTCACCAATACCTGGTACATTCATTATATCTTCTAATGTATTAAAACTATTGCTAGTACGATATTCAATAATAGCTTCAGCTTTTGATAAACCTATCCCTGGTAAAGTTTGTAGTTGTTCTAAAGAGGCGTTGTTAATAGAAATTTTCCTTTCGATATTGTTATTTTCACAATCAACAATAGATGCTTCATTACATAAGCATTCTTTTTCTATTTCAATATATTCTATCTTTTTGTTTCCTTCTTTTATTGTTTCAGTCTCTTCTTTAGTATAAATAATGATTACCATTTCATCTGTTAATTTTTTGCTTAAATTAATAAATCTAGTATCCCCATTTTTACTTATTCCTTCAGCTTTATTTAATACATCAATTACTCTTGAATTACTATCCATTTTATAAACCCCTGGCTTATTAACTGCCCCCTTTATATCAACTTTTATGGTAGTAATATCTTCTTTTTTAGGTTTTTCCTCTATTAAACCATTTTTAATGATATTATCTTGAGCTAAAACTTCTTTCTTTTCTGGTTTATAAAATATCATTATTAATAGAATTACAATTGTTATAAAAATTACTAATACATACTTTTTTTGTTTAATCATAAAAATAACCTCCTATGAGGTTATTCTTGAATTACTATCTTATTCCTTTAAATTAATGGATCTCTAATTATTATATCTATATCATATTTTAAATATATATCAACAGTGGCTTTTTTAATTATTTTTATCCAACCTAAACCATTTAATACTATATCTTTATTTTCAATAGTAAAGGTATGCTTGATATTATCTTTTAGTTTATTATGAGAATCAACTTTTGAGCGATTAATATTTATTGCATTAGAAGTATATATAGTAAAACTATTTCTTTCCCCTTTAATATAATCAATTCTAACAAACTCATCTATCATTAAAGTTTGATTTGATTCTATTTGATATATAATAGGTTTTATTTCCTTTTTTGGTATTATTCTTTTTAACTGATCAAGAGTCAAAAAACCTTGAATATTATTATATAAAATGCCCGGAGTATCAATAAGAGTTAAATCTTTATTAATAGGAATAGATATTAAATCTAAGGTAGTTCCAGGAACATCGCTTATAGTTAAGTTTATATCCTGATGAGAATAATTTTTTATAAATTTATTAATAAAGGTAGATTTGCCAGCATTAACATTGCCTACTATATATACATTATTACTCTTTTTATATTTCATTATTATACTATATATTTGATCCATATTATAATTTTCAATACTACTTAAAATAACAATATCAATAATATTACCTTCTATTATATTGCTTTTTATAAAATTAATTAATTTACTATCTTTTATTGATTTAGGAAGTAAATCCTTCTTCCCTAGCACTAACAAAATAGGATTAGAAAAATTATTAATTACATTAATATTTAATATATCAGTTATATAAATAATTAAATCATTACCATTTATTTTATTAAATATTTTATTAATATCTACTTCATCTTTCCTTGATAATTTACCATAATTTTTTAACTTATAACACCTTTCACATATTACATCTTCTTCATTTATTAATTCTTTCTTTATATAACCTGATTTATTTTTATCATCACATTGAAGAAGACTACCACAACCCAAACACATTTTACTCATAATAGCGTCCTTTTCTGAGAAGATCTTTTTTACTTAATTTTTTAAATATTCTGTTTTCCAGGAAACGGTTAAATAAAGTTAAAAACATATCTTTTTTACTAATAGGTTTTACTAATATTGTAGTTATACCTACTTTGTTTCCTCCTAAAATATCTGTTTTCAGTTGATCGCCGATAATAGCTACTTCAGTTTCTTTATAACTATATTTATCCATCACTTTTAAATAATTTTTGGATGCTGGTTTTTGGGCAAAAGAAATAAATTCTACTTTTAATATGTCACTACTCTTTTTAATTCTTCTTTTAAAACCATTAGAAAATATAATCACTTTAAATCCTAATTCTTTTATCTTATTAAATAAATCAATATCTTTTTGAGTAGGTAAATCATTTTTTTTAGCTATTATTGTATTATCTAAATCTATTAATAAACACTTAATGCCTATCTTTTTTAATTTCTTATAATCTACATCATATATTGATTTTTTATATATATCAGGTATGTAGTTTTCCATTATATCACCTCTTCTTAATTAATCTATCAATTATTTTATCTTTAGGAGTATAAAAACTATACTCTATTATTTCTTTTTGTTTTCTATTAAAAAAATATTTTAATAATTTTATATCATTTACTTTTATCTTTATAGCATTCCTTTTTAAATATCTACATACAAATAGTTTACATGATATACACTTAATTGTACAACTATGGTTTTTTAAATGTTTACACAATTTTCCTCTTATATAACAACATCCATTATTAGAATGTCTTGTACATCCTTCTCTATTTGCATTACATTTATCATTACAAAAATCACAGTACTTATTATTCATAAAAAGATTATCTAAACAATCACATACGGTATCATATATATATTCATATTTTTTCCTTATATCTTTTATATTAAATGCATTTAATATGTGTGATATTTCTTTTGATTTACTATTTTTTATTTTTATAATAATACCTTTTCTTGATAATCTTTTTAATTTGGGCAATAATTTTATGAATTCTTTTTGATTTACATCTAAGATGATAGTATTATTAATAATATAGTCTTTTATACTATTCATACAAACACCTCTATAATATCTATTTCTTTTATTATAACATATAGATTACATATTTTTAAAAAAAACAAAAAAATAATAGAGAATCATTCTATTATTTTTTTTGAGCGTATATATATTTTTTTATTGCTTCTACCTTATTTTCTCTTACCATTATTTACCAGCTTTCTTTTTTCAATAATATTTTTTATAAATCAAATAATATTGTGTGTCAAATTAGCCATTTGGACAATATATAAAATATTTTTACTTTTAATATACTTTATTAGGTGATGTTATGTTTTTATCAATTCTTTTACAAATAATAAAGGAATTTTTCTTCTTTTCTGGTTCTTATAGTAATAGTTTATTCCCTGAGCCATTAGACCGCAAAATAGAAGAAGAGTATATTAAAAAAGCATTGGTTGGGGATAAAAATGCAAGAAATAAATTAATTGAACATAATTTAAGATTAGTTGCGCATATAGTAAAAAAATATGTTAGCAATCACAATGAGACAGATGATTTAATTAGTATAGGTACAATAGGATTAATAAAAGGTGTTGATTCTTTTTCTAATAAAAAAGGAACAAGAATAACTACTTATTGTGCAAGATGTATTGAAAATGAAATATTAATGCATTTTAGAAGCAATAAAAAAAATAATCGTAATGTTAGTTTAAATGAATCAATTGGATATGATAAAGAAGGTAATGAAATAACTTTTTTAGATATTTTAAAAACACCAAATCCAGATTATATTAAACAAATAGATACTGATAATAATATAAAGTTACTTCAAAAATATATTGGAATATTATCAGAAAGAGAAAAACAAATTATTACTAAAAGGTATGGATTAAACAATACTGCAGAAAAAACACAAAAAGAAATAGCAGAAGAACTTGGAATATCTAGAAGCTATGTATCAAGAATAGAAAAAAGAGCACTAACAAAAATACTTAGAAAATTTATAAAAAATAATCTTTCATTATGAAAGATTATTTCTTTGTTTCATATTTATCACATTTTAAGTAAGGGTTATATATATATTCAAGTTTTGATTCCCTTAGCACTTCTACATAACCAGTACATGGTTTATTATTATATGAATATATTTTATCCATTAACTCATTATTTACTAATTCATCTAGTGTTATTTCCTCTTTTTCATTTATTTCAATAACTATATTTTTATTTATTATATAATTTTTAGTAGCTACTACCATTAATTGTTCATTAATTCTATATACATCTTTTCTAGCATTATTAATCATTTTGATAATAAAAGGATATATAATAAAACAAATTAATATGACAATTAAAAAAACTATAAATATTTCTACTAATTTACTGTTTATTTTAAAAAACTCTATTTTTTTATAATTCTTATTATTAGTCATATTAACTCCTATCCTAGTATTATTATAACAAAATGTAATATAAATAAAAATATAAAGAGCAAATTGGTTTGCTCTTTATAATTTTTCAACATCTATTTTTGTAACATTACCATTTAAATCATACGACTCATTAAGACCATCTTTTTCTATTATATTTTCCGCTAATGTTTCTTTCTTAATATAGGTAAGATGCTTTTCAATAGCTTGTTTAACATTATTGTTACTACTATAATAAACAATTATTCTATCAATAACATTAAAGTCTTTATTCTTACGTAATTGTTGAACTTTTGATATAAATTCTCTAGCAATTCCTTCTTGAATTAAATCAGCATTTAAAGTGGTATCAAGAATAACAAAATTTTTATTATCAGTACCAACATTAAACCCTTCTTTACTAGTAATACGAATTTCTACCATTGTTTCATCGATATTATATTCTTGGTTATTAATAACCATCTTGATAGATTCATTCTTTTGAAGTTTATTAACATCCGTAGTAGCTAAATTACTTAGTTTATTTTGAAATTCTTTAATACTACTGCCAAATAACTTTCCAACATTCTTAAAATTTGGTCTTACAGATAAATTCATATAAGTTGTTAAATCTTTTACATAATGGACTTTTTTAATATTTAATTCACTTAGTATAAGGTTGGTTAAATCACCTATTATATCTTTGTTTTTATTATCTAGTAAAATTTCACTTAGCGGTTGTCTTATTTTGGTTTTAGCATCTTCTCTAACAAATCTACCTATACTAACTAGATCTCTTACTAGATCCATTTTTAATTCTACTTCTTCATTAATTAATTCATTATTAGGTTTTGGAAAATCTGAAGTATGAACAGAGTATTTTTTTGTAAGTTTTATATATATTTCTTCACTAATGAAAGGACAAATTGGTGCGATTAACTGTGCTATTCCTACTAATACTTCATATGTTGTTTTATATACACCTTTTTTAGAATTATCAAAATTAGATGACCAAAATCTTTTGCGATTAATTCTAATATACCAATTTGATAAATCTTCAGACACAAATTCAGTTATTGCTTTTACCACTTTATATAAGTCATAACTATCATAAGATTCTGTGACGTTTTTTACTAACTTATTATATTTACTAATTAACCATTTATCAGTTAATTCTAAATCATTATATTTAATATTACATGTTTCTATTTCTATTTCATCAGTATTAGCATATAGTGCAAAAAAAGTGTAAGTGTTTCTTAAAGTATTAAAGAACTTAGAACGAACTTCTTTTAACCCCTCAATATCAAACTTCATTGGGGTCCATACTGGTGATACATAAAGCAAGTACCATCTTAAGGTGTCTGCTCCATATTCTTCAAACATTTCAAAAGGATCTATAGCGTTTCCTTTTGACTTACTCATTTTTTGGCCATTTTTATCTACTAATAAATCAGTTACTAAGACATTTTTATATGAACTTGTATTCATTACAAATGTTGAAATGGCAAGTAATGAGTAAAACCAACCTCTGGTTTGGTCAATTGCTTCTGATATAAAATCTGCAGGAAATTGATTTTCAAATAGTTCTTTATTTTCAAATGGATAATGATACTGTGCAAATGGCATACTTCCTGAATCAAACCAACAATCAATTACTTCTTTTACCCTACTTATTAATTTACCACATTTTGGGCATTTAATATGGATGTTATCTACATATGGGCGATGTAGTTCAATTGTTTCATCAATATCTTCAACTGCTTTTTTAACTAATTCTTTAATTGACCCAATACTTTCTAAATGACCACATTCACATTTCCAAATGTTAAGAGGGGTCCCCCAGTATCTATTTCTAGACAGAGCCCAATCATTAACGTTTTCAAGCCAGTTACCAAACCTTTTTTCCCCAACAAAAGCTGGATACCAATTAATTTCATTATTATTTTTAACTAATTTATCTCTAAGTTCTGTCATCTTTATATACCAACTAGGTTTAGCATAATAAAGGAGTGGTGTTGAACATCTCCAGCAATGTGGGTAGTTATGAGATAATTTTTCCTTTTTAAATAGTTTGTCATTTTTCTTTAAATATTTTATTATTTCAATATCAGTTTCAAAAACTGGCATTCCTTGCCAAGGACCTTCGATATATTTACCATTTTCTCCTACTGGATTTAAAAATGGTAAATTATATTTTTTACCTACATTATAATCATCTTCGCCAAAAGCTGGAGCAATATGAACAATACCGGTACCATCATCCATAGTTACATAATCAGCACAGGTAATAAAGAAACCTTTCTTATCAACCTTTAAAAATGGTAATAATTGTTCGTATTCTTTAAATTCTAAATCTTTACCATTATATTCCTCAAGAACTTCATACTTATCTCCTAATACTTTTTCTGCAAGTTTCTTAGCTAATATAAAATTATATCCTTTGCTACTAGCTTTAATATATTTTTCGTTAGGATTAACACAAGCTGCAGTATTCGCTAGTAATGTCCAAGGCGTTGTTGTCCATACTAATAAATATGTATTTTCATCTTTTAATTTAAAAGGTACAGTTACAGCATTTACTTCTACTTCCTTATACCCTTGCGCAACTTCGTGAGAAGCAAGACCGGTCCCACACCTAGTGCAATAAGGTACTATTTTATGACCTTTATACATTAACCCTTCATCGAAAAATTTCTTTAATATATACCATTCAGTTTCAATATAAGAATTATGATACGTAACATATGGATCTTTCATATCAACAAAATAACCCATTTGCTTTGTCATTTTTTCCCAAGCATTTTTATATTTAAATACTGATTCTTTACATTTTTCATTAAATTTTTCTATACCATATTCTTCAATACCATTTTTATCATTCAAACCAAGTTCTTTTTCAACTTCTATTTCAACAGGAAGACCATGGGTATCCCATCCTGCTTTTCTAACAACGCGATAACCTTGCATAGTTTTATACTTGCATATAGCATCTTTTAAATTACGAGCTAAAACATGATGAACTCCAGGCATTCCATTGGCCGTCGGTGGTCCTTCATAAAAAACAAAATTTTTGCTTCCACTTCTATTTTCAATTGTTTTATTTAACATATCATCCTGTTCCCATTTATCTGATATCACTTTTTCAACGACACTAACTTTTTCTTTATTTAATTCCTCAAATATTTTTTTCATATTATCATCTCCTTTATAATAAAAAATCATCCTTAATATAAGGACGAATCATCGCGGTACCACCTTAGTTTATACATATGTATACACTTATTACTTTAACGCAGTTAACGTCACTTCTTACTCATTTCAGAAATAAACATCAAGAGTGATCTATACAATAAGTTTATTATCAGGCTTACACCATCCCTAACTCGCTAAAAATGTCTTATTATATCATCTCTATCATTTGTTTTATATTTCAGTTTTATCAATATCGTCAACCATTTCTAGTTGAGCTTCAATAATATTTCTTAATCTATTTTTAAATACGGAAATATTCTTTTTTAATAAATTTGTTTCATATTCAGTTCGCTCTGCTCGTATTAAGGCTTCATTAACAATTCTATTAGCATTCTTTTTAGCTTCTTCTACAATTAAATTACCTTCTTGGCGGGATACTCTTTTAATTTGATCTCCTGCTTCTTGAGCTGCAAAAATCGCCTTATTTAAAGTCGTTTCAATTGCGTTATAATGAGACAATTTTTCTTTAATTAGATTGATTTCATTGTCTTTTCCCTTTATTTCATCCATCATGCTTTCTACTTTAAAAATAATCTCATCTATAAATTTGTTTACTTCCACCGGATTGTATCCACGGAGTACTTTAGTGAACTTCTCCATAACGCCACCTCAATACATCTAATATTTTAACATCTTTTTATAAAAATGCAACCATTTATAACTTTATATCTACAAATTCATTATCATCATTTTCAGTCATTTTTCCTTCAACAGGAACGTTGCGAGGAGTACATAAAAAAATACCATTACCTAATTTTTGTAGATCTCCACCAATGGCATATACTGTACCACTTAAAAAATCAACAATCCTTTTTGCTTGTTCAGGAGTTACCCTTTTAAAATTAACTACTACCGATCTCCTTGATTTTAAGTGATCCGCTATAGCTTGTGATTCAGAAAAAGCCTTAGGTTCTAAAAGAACCATTTTATTACCATCAGCACCTAATTCTTTAAAAGCATCTTCAGAAGTAACGTCATAAAATTCATCTTCTACTATATCAGATTTTTCTTTGTCACTACCAGTAAATATCTTTTTTATTTTTTCTAACATTATGCTTCCCTCCATTTATCAACCTATCATCTAGTTTTTATTATATCATAATAGTATAACAATGCAAATTATTTAACAGATATTTTCCTGTTTTTATACAACTTTATTTCCCTAATAATCGACATTAGTGATAGTTATTTCTTATTATTTTTCTTTTTATTAAGAAATGTATCAACTATTATTAATAACAGGCCTGCGATAAAAGAGATTATTGTTACTATTAGTACTGATTTCATTTAATACACCCCTTACAATCTTTTTTACATGATTTACAATTATTATTTTTATATGAAGAGAAAGTATATAAAATTATTAATATTAATAAAATCCACATATTACGCTCCTATATACTGAGTAAATATCATTGATAGTATAGCTGCCGTGACAAACGCAATAGGAAGTCCTTTAAATGATTTAGGAATAGGAGATTTGTCTAATCTTTCTCTAAGACTTGCAAAAATATACATAACAAGCATAAATCCTAAAGCACTACTTATTGAATATATAATAACTTCTAATAAGTTAAAATCACTATTTACACTAATTAAAGCTACCCCTAATATAGCACAATTGGTAGTAAGAAGGGGTAAATATATACCTAATGTTTTTACTAATGTTTTAGATATCGATTTTATTATTATTTCAGTTAATTGAACAAAGGTTGCGATTACCAGTATAAATACTATTGTTTTTAAATATTCCATATTATAAGGCACTAATATCTTATAATATATAAAGTATGAAAGAATAGATGATATTGTCATTACAAATATTGAAGCAAAACTAATCCCAATAGCTGTTCTTTTTCTTTTAGAAAGTCCAATAAAAGGACATATACCTAAAAATTTCATTAAAATAAGATTTTCAATTAATATTGCATTAATCGCTAGAGTTAGTAAATTCATTATTTAACTACCTCCTTTTTACTTTTTATCTTATTTATTATCGCAATAATAATAGCTAATGTTAAAAAAGCTCCTGCTGGTGTAGTAAATACTTTTATTGGATAATCAAATATATTATATATTGCTTTATACCCAATTAACTTAGATGTACTATCAAAAATAGTTAAGGTACCGCTTCCTATTATTTCTCTTATAACAGAAATAATAGAAATCGCTAAAGTAAATCCTAATCCAATAGCTAAACCATCAATAATACTAGATATTGGTTTATTCTTAGAGGCATAGCTTTCAGCTCTTCCTAAGATAATACAATTTACTACAATTAAGGGAATATATATTCCTAATATTTTATACATTGTAGGAAGATATGTATTCATTAGTATTTCAAGAATAGTTACTAATCCTGCGATAATAATTATAAAACAAGGTATCCTTACTTTATTATCTATGTATTTTGATACTATAGAAATAATAAAATTAGATAATATTAATACTATAGTGACAGCCATTCCCATTACTAAAGCATTTTCTAATTTTGTAGTAATAGCTAAGGTAGGACACATACCAAGAGTTAATACTAAAACCGGATTTTCATTTACTATTTTCTTAAAAAATTTTTTCATATTATCACCTCGTATAATTATAAACAATGGTAATTAATAATGTTACAATAAAAGTAATTAAAGTAAGAATAAAAATAGGTTTTATTTTGTTATTCATCATTATCACCTTCATGATATTTTATAGTATTATCAACCATTTCCTTTAAATAATCAGATGTATAAGTCGCACCACTTATCGCATCTAATTTTTCTAAATTACTTTGATTTGAAATTATTTTATTTAAATAATTGTTATCAGTAATAGATTGCCATACATTTTCATTTTGTTTAGTAATATCTATACTAATAACTTTATTATCTATAAATGTAATGTTAGCTTCAATATTACCATGATATCCTTTATAAGTAACATTATAAATAGTATTATTATTTTCTCTACTTATATCATTTACCTTAAAATCAGAACTATCATCAGGTATTTTAGCTTTATCTTTAGTACTTATATAGTAAGTAATAGAACCTATTAATAATAGTAATATAATAAATGGTATTAATAATTTCTTTCTATCATATCGTCCCCTACTAAATATTTTATCAATAATAATTACTAAGAAATTCATTGTGAGAATAGAGGTTAATACACCTTCTGGATATGCACTTAAAAATCTAAAGACAACAGTTAAAAATCCTAATCCTAAGGCATAAAATGCTTGTCCAGATGGTGTTGTAGGAGATGTAACAGGATCTGTTGCCATAAAGATAGCTCCAAACATTAAGCCCCCACTTAATATATGAAATAGTGGGTACCATATACCTAAATTATTACTCATACCGATAATAAAAGTTATTATAAATACCGTTCCAATATAAATAATAGGAATACGCCATGGTATTACTTTTTTAATTAATAAAAATATTAGACCTATAATACAAAGTAATGCACTAGTTTCACCAAGTGACCCAGGAATAAACCCAAAAAAGAAATCCCAGAGGGTTCCAAATGGTTTAACTAATGTCGAATAATTACCAATAAAATTAGTAGATGCATTTGTTAAAGGAGTAGCACTACTTACTGCATCTAATTCACTACCATTTAAATAACCACCACTTCCCGTTATTACAGAATAATAAGAAAGAATAATAAAAAGTCTACCTACTCCTGCGGGATTAAATATATTGTGACCAAAACCACCAAATATAAGTTTGCCAAAAAAGGTGGTAAAAATAGCTCCAATTATAATTACATAATAAGGCGTATTAAGCGGTAAAATCAATGCTAAAAATATACCAGGAAATATTGGATATGATTTTGATATATATTCTCTTATTTTCTCTTTTTTATTAATTTTAGCCCAAAATATTTCAACTAATGTACAAGTAAATCCTCCTATTAATACCATTAATAACGGTTTTAAGCTATTAATAAAAGAAATATTATTATCTAAATAAGGAAGAAGCCCATTTTTTATATATGAAAATATTATAATAGGAAATAATGCGATAAATAGATTTCTCATCATTTTAGAAGTAGTATTGTCATCTTTAATATGAGGGCCATGGTTAGTTGCAAATTCTTTCATTTAATCACCTACTTTACTTTTACCTTTTTTTACATACTCACGAAGTTCTATTTTGGCAGGACATATATAAGAGCATAAACCACACTCAATACATCTATCAACCCTTAATTTCTTTAGTTCATTTATATCATCAATATGATCTTTTACTAATGCCGGACATATTTTTACAGGACATACATCTATACATTTACCACATCTCATACATTGATCATCAAATGTATCACTATCATTTTCTCGCACAAGAACACCATTCAAGTTAGCGCTAACTACTAGATTATCAACTTTAATAGAATTGCCTGTCATTGGACCCCCCGCAATTAGCTTTAAATCTTTTCCTCTTTTATAACCACCAATAAATTCTATTACTTCACTTATAGGAGTACCTATTTTTACCAATACATTGGTAGGTTTTTTTATCTTATCGCCAGTAATAGTGATAATTCTATCAGTTATACAGTGTTTATTTTTTAATACTTGATATATTGCATATATTGTAGATACATTATTTACAATAACTCCTATATCAATTGGTAATTTATCATATTTTTTATGTAATGCTTTTCTAATTAATACTTTTTCCCATCCAATAGGATAATAATCGCTAACTTCTTTTAATTCAATACAAGAATAACTATCTATTTCATCTAATATTATCTTTTTTAATTCAGGATGTCCTTTTTTTATCGCAATAATAGCTTTATTTATCTTCATTATCCCAAGTATAGCATGAATACCTATACATATTTCTTTTATATAATTTAAAAGTAATATATAATCTGATGTTATATATGGTTCACATTCAGTACCATTTATAAGTAAAGTGTTTAATTTTTTATTAGTATTATATTTAATATAAGTAGGAAAATCAGTACCACTCATACCAACCACACCACTAGTTTGAATTAATGAAATAAAATCAGTTTTAGAATAATCAGTTATATCAGTAATTAATTCTTGTTTTAATACTTTGTTTTTAAAATCATTCTTTATTTTTATACAATCTACTTCATGTCCACTACTATGATATCTTTTTTCAATACCTATTACTTCACCACTAATACTAGAACAAATAGGTAATTTAAAATGATCATTTCTTTTACCTATAACATCTCCTACATATACATAATCACCTTTTTTTACCATAGGAGTGCATTCAAGGTTATTATATATCGCAAGGGGTATATATACATATTTTGGTTTATCATAAATTAATATATCTTTACCTAGAGACATATTTTTATGTTTTGGTAGTTTTAATCCTCTAAGCATACTATCTCTCCTATTCTTATATAATTATAACATTATTTAAACAAAAAAAAAGATTAATTTTTATAATCTCTTTTATTGCTTTATCATTTGTCTAGCAGCCTCTTCATTCTTCATACAATGAATAGTAAAAATGGTTAATGCTTGTAGGTATCTTTTGTCTACGTTTATAGTTGTCCTTGTTAGAAGTTCATTACTAGGAATACTTTGTGACTCTATATATGCTTTTTCTGCTTCACTATAATATCTATCTTCTTGAGCTAAATCAATAGGCATTGTTGAGCCTTCTAATCTATCAAGGTTATTACTAATTTCTTTCAAACCTTCTAAATCAATCATATTTCTCCTCCTTAAATTTGGGATAATTATGATAAGTTTTTTTTATTAGTTTGTCAAGTTTTTATATTACTATTAGCATTACTAAAACCATTATCAATATCATTAAGTCGGTTGTTGACAGTTTCCATAATACCTTTTAATTGACTAGAAGGTGTTTTCCTATATACAGCACATCTTCCATACTCGTGGAAACATCCAAGTTTATGCAATAATTTTACCTTTTCTATATCTATGATAATCGGAATCTTTTTATTAAGATCATTATAATCATTTATAATATCAGACAAAAATTCATATGACATCTCAAATGAAGCAGGTGCTGCTGGTACAAAATCATAATATATATTTTTTCTTCTTGTAAGTTCAAAATCTATAACAGATATTTTTTTTGTATCTCTGTTATATAAAACATTTTGATATCTTATATCAGAATGCACATTTGTAGTGATTTCATCAGAAACATCTCTACTACTATATTTTAATAATAGTTCATCAATATGATTTTTTAACTTTTCTGATATATCTTTATTACAGTAATTAATTATTTCTTCAAATGTTGGTTTATCAAATCCTGTAAATGGAGATATTTCATTTACTGGATTTTTCTGATGAATAAAATTTAAAAAATTAGCTATATCCAAAGCTACTTGTTTTCTTTCTATTTCGTCAAGACTATCATAAAGATCTTTTGTAAAATCTTCACCAGCATATTCTTCAACAATAAAATTATTCCCTGTTAAAATTACTCTAGGGATGAAAACATTTCCATAATATCCATCTAATAAACAATCTCTGTTTTCAATAGTTTCTTTTTGTCTATCAATCCATTCTTTATCATTTTTATCATTAGCAATTTTCAAAACATATTTATTATTATTTTTATCAATTAATAGATAAGCAGATGTTTTACTTCCTGTCATACCTATTTGTTCTAATATTTTATATTTACCTTCAAACATATTTTCATAATATGTTTTTTCTTCTTCTGTCAATTTGTTTTTTTCTCCCCATGGTTTTATTGTATTCATTTTACCTCCTTAAAAACATATTTAAACGGAGATATATTTCTATATCTCCATATCATCTAAGAAATCATCAATAGTTAGTATTTTTTCATCTATTTCTTCTAACGATACTTCTTTTCGAATATCATCATTTATTTTATTATCTTTATTCTTTTCTAAATTAATATGTAAATAACTATTTGTTATTGATTTAGATATAGATGATCCAGTGCTATATCTATCACATATTGGAAGTTCATTTAATTTAATATCTTTTGTATCATTTTTAGAAATAACTGTTACTATATCTTTAGAGTCTTCAATATAAGTACTTATTATCTTATGAGGATTAGTTTTTACTTCTCTTATTACTAATACTCCTCTTTTAGCTCTTGAAATAGGTTCTATTTCTGATAATTTTATTCTTTTACCAGTTCCTTTATCAGTTAATATAGATAAATATTCACTATTTTCAAATATATTACCACTTACTACATAATCTCCTTGTTTTAATGATATTGATTTAACTCCTGATGTTTTAGTACCTACTAGTGGAATTTCTTCTATTTTATATCTTAATCCATATCCATTATGAGTAGTAATAAATACTTCTTTATCCTTAGATATAGACACGTTAGTTACTTTATCATTATCCTTTAACTTTATAGCCATCATTGGTTTAGAATATCTTTGAACCTCGAATTCAGAAGCAGAGGTTCTTTTTACCATTCCTTTTTTAGTAAAGATAGTAATGTATTTATCTTCTTTAAAATCATATATAGGTATAGCTCCTATTATGTTTTCATCTGGTTTTAACTTAATAATGTTGCTTATATGTTTACCTAATTCCTTCCACTTAGCATCAGGAAGTTCATATACTGGTACATATAAATAATTACCTAAATCAGTAAATAACAATATGGTATTTCTAGTATTCATTTCATATAAGCCAATTAAATAGTCTCCATCTTTTAATCCGGAGAATTCTCCTTCAGATGAACTATAGGATCTAGTAGACACTTGTTTTACATAACCATCTTTAGATATAGCTACTATTACATCTTCTTTAGGAATCATTTTAATAGTGTCTATTTTTATTTCTTCTATTTCAGCCTCTACTACAGTTTTTCTATCAGTTTTATATGTTTTCTTAATTTCTCTTAATTCATTTTTAATAACTTTTTTTAACATGTCATCATTTTCTAAAATTAATGTTAGTTGTTTAATCATATTTATTAAGTTATTTAATTCTTCTTCTAGTAAGGTTACATCAGTATTAGTTAATTTATATAGTTGTAACATAACAATGGCTTCAGCTTGTTCAACAGTAAAATTATATTCTTTTACTAAATTATCTTTAGCATCACTTTTGTTTTTACTTTTTCTTATTGTTTTTATAACCTCATCAAGTATTGATAAAGCTTTAATAAGACCTTCTACAATGTGTAATCTTTTCTTCATATGAGCTAAATCAAACTGTGTTCTTTTAGTTATAACTTCTATTTGAAAAGCAATGTAAGCATCTAATATTTCTAGTAAACCTAATTGTTTAGGTCTTCTGCCTACTATTGCGATAATATTAAAAGCATATGGTACTTGTAGTTCAGTATTCTTTAATAGATATTTTTCAATCAAATCTTCTTTAGCATCTTTTTTCAACTCAATAACAATACGAAGGCCTTCACGATCTGATTCATCTCTAACTTCGTTAATTCCTTCTATTTTCTTATCGATTCTAATTTCATCCATCTTAGCAACTAAATTAGCTTTATTTACTTCATATGGTATTTCAGTAATAACTAATCTATTTTTTTCATGTTCTATCTTAGATTTAATTATTATTTTACCTTTTCCATCAGTATAAGCTGATTTAATGCCATCAAGTCCTTGAACAATACCACCTGTTGGAAAATCAGGTCCTTTTACAATATCCATTATTGTTTCTAAACGACAGTTCGGAACATCAATTCTTTTTATAGTAGCTTCTATTAGTTCTCCTAAGTTGTGAGGAGGTATATTAGTTGCATAACCAGCACTTATACCAGTCGCCCCATTTACTAATAAATTAGGATAACGTCCAGGTAATACCGTAGGTTCTAGCTCGGTATCATCAAAATTAGGAGCAAATACAACAGTATCTCTTTCTATCCCTTTTAATAATTCATTACTTATTTTAGAAAGTCTTGCTTCAGTATAACGCATGGCAGCAGCTGTATCACCATCAATAGATCCATTATTACCATGCATTTCTATATATGGTTCTTTTTGTTTCCAATCTTGACTCATACGAACCATAGCATCATAAATACTAGAGTCCCCATGCGGATGATAATTAGCCATAACATTACCAACTGTTTTAGCACTCTTTCTAAAAGCTTTATCATATGTATTTTTATCTTTATACATAGCATAAAGGATTCTTCTTTGAACAGGTTTTAATCCATCTCTAATATCAGGGATAGCTCTATCTTGGATTATATATTTAGAATAACTTCCAAATCTTTCTCCTATTATTTCTTCTAATGAGTAATCATATATCTTTTGTATTATGTCTTTCATCTTACCACCATAATTATTATAACAAAATTAATATTTATAAACAAATAAAAAGAATAATTGATTAATTATTCTTTACTTTTGATATGCTTGTTCAATCGTTTGGTTAGCTTTATTTTGTAATGCTTTATATACTTTTGATCCTTTGTTGTATCCTTTTATTCCTTCTTCTAAAATTTGTTCTACAAAAGGCATAATTGTTCTGGCCATTTCTATTGGATCTAATGCATTTTCTATGTCTATTTTATGTAAGATATTTAAAATTTCAATTTCGTCTAGTATGTTCTTTATTTCTTTTTGATTACCATTACCTATGGTTTTAATTAATAAATCTTGATAAATTATTTTTTCTTCTTCTGATAAATAAAAAACATCAATCGTCTTCATTCTCCTTATTATTTCGCTAAAAAGCAATATATTTTTTTTACTCATACTACATTTCCTTCCCTTTTATCGATTATATATATTAGCACCTTCAATTTACAAAGTCAAATAATTATAAATTTTATTCTCTCTTTAATAATTTTATCGCTATATTCCTAGGTATCACTTTACTTAATTCTTCAATAGAGGATTCTTTTATTTTTTTTATGGAACCAAATCTTTTTAACAACTCTCTTTTCCTTTTTTCGCCTATACCTTCAATACTGTCTAATTCACTATATAAATTACTCTTACTTCTTAAATTTTTATGAAAAGTTATCGCAAAACGATGTACTTCTTCTGCTATTTTATTTAATAATCTAAACTCAGAGGTACTTTTCTTTATTTTTATTTCTTCAATAGGATCTAATCCCACTAGAGAGTCTAAATTATGTTTATTATCCTTTTTTAATCCCGCTACTGGAATATAAAACCCTAATTCTTTTAATATATCTCTAGCTACTTTTACTTGACCTTTACCACCATCTACTAATATTAAATCTGGTTTATCTAAATCTTCATTAAATACTCTTGTGTATCTTCTAAGAATTACTTCTTTCATAGTATTATAATCATCTGGTTTAGTTGTATATTTTACTTTATATTTACGATATTCTTTTCTAGCTGGTTTACCATCAATAAATACTACCATCGTACTTACTGCATCTTTACCAAATAAATTAGAATTATCAAATGCCTCTATTCTTCTAGGATAGTTTGTTTGTAATAACTCCCCTATCTTTTTATTAGCTTCAATAGTCTTTTCTAATGTATTAAGTTTTAATCTATTTGCTTCTTCTAAGGCGTTTTTAGCATTATCTCCAGCTATATCTAAAAGATTTTTCTTTTCACCTCTTATAGGAAATAATAACTTAGTATTTATAATATTTATGATATTATGCTCTATTATATTAGGTAAATATAATATATCTGGTAAATTATTTTTTTCATAATATTTAACAATATATTCTAATAACTCTTCTTCATATGAATCAATAACTTCAACAATATCATTTTTTACTGATAGAACTACTCCATTTCTAATAAATAAAATACTAATAGAAAGCATTCCATCCAGAAAATAATAACCAAATACATCAATATCTTTATTTTCTTTTGATACTATTTGTTGTTTTTCTAATGTTACTTCAATGAAGTTTATTAATTCTTTATATTCACTAGCTTTCTCATATTCTAGTTTTAAAGAATGTTCTTTCATTTTATTAGTTAATTCTTTTTTTATTTCTTTATAATTACCTTTTAAAAACTTTTTAATGCTTTCAATATAAGATTTATCATGTATTTTATTAATACAAGGTCCTAAACATTCACCTATATGATAATATAAACATTCTTTCTTACCAATATTTTTACATTTTCTAATAGGATAAGCCCTATTAAGTAAATTTAATGTTTCTCTTGCCGCATATACATTGGGATATGGTCCATATAAATAACTTTTTTTATTTGGTTCTCTAGTTATTAAAAGGCGGGGATGTTCTTCTTTAGTAAGTTCTATATATGGATATGTTTTATCGTCTTTTAATAGGATATTATATTTAGGATTATATTTTTTTATTAAATTAATTTCTAAAATAAAAGCTTCTTTTTCATTTGAAGTGATAATATATTCAAAATTATTTATATTACTTACCATCATTTCTGTTTTTAAATTATTTTTACCAGTAAAATAACTACTTAATCTATTTTTTAAATTTTTTGCTTTTCCTACATATATAACCTTATTATAAGAATCTCTCATAATATAACACCCCGGACTAGAGGGAAGTAATTTTAATTTTTCTTTTATCATAATATCACCTACTATAAATTAAAAATAATAGTACTTATTATCACTATTATTTTTATTATTATTTCATTGGCGGAACTAATACTTTTAACTTACCTTGTTCACTTTTACGAAATTCATCTATCTCTTTGACACTTTTAAATATAATAGGATCTTTCATTTTATCAGTAAATAAAATACCATCTAAATGATCTATTTCATGTTGATCAATTTGAGCTTCTAATCCTTGGGCTTCTATTTCAATTGGGCGACCATTATAATCTAAACCAACCATTTTTATTAAAGCAAAACGATCAACAAACCCTCTTAAGTACCCATTAATACTAGGATTAAGATCCACCGTTCCACATCCTTCTATATATCTTTGAAGACCAGACATTTTTATTATACGGGGATTAGCAATAGGTATTAACTGATCATGATATGGAACAACAATTATTCTTTTACTAATACAAATTTGAGGAGCCGATAAAGCAAAACACCTAGGATTAGTTTCATAACAAGTTTCTACTAAACCATCCATTATATATCTTATATGTTTATCTACCTTTTGTACTTTATAGGCATGACCCCTTAATACTGGTGAATCATATGGTACTAATGATAATCTTGACATATTATTCCTCTTTTCTTGGCTTATATTATAACATTATTTATTATTTTGACAATCATTAGTAATTGTTTTTACCATATGACCATTTTTATAAACATAGATTTTTTTAGAAATACCGACTAATGATTTATCCTCCAAGAGACTATCAGTATATAATTCATCTATTATCTGATCTTCTCCATAAATCTCTCTTAATCTTTTTAGTTTTTCATCTCTAATACAAGGTTTATCAATAACCGTAGCATTTTTTAAATCTACTCTAGTGCTGATTACATTAGTAACTCCCAGTCTCTCACAATATGGCTCTACTAAAAAATCTGGTGATGTTGTTATAAATACATCATCTTTTTCACTTTGTTCTTTATACCAATCAAATGTTTTATGAGAGGTCTTATCTAAGAAGTTATTAACTGTTTCTTGAGGATCTTTAATATATCTAACAAATCTAACAAACTTACTCTGTGAAGCACTTATATCTATTAATCCCAATTTATATCTAACTAGTCCTTGTAATGAAGTAGGAAAATATAATAATACTTTGGGATGTCTAAACATACAAAAGCAAAAGAAATCAACACTTATATTTCCTTTTCGAACTGTTCCATCCAAATCAAATACTCTCATATTATTCCTCTTTTCTTGGTTTATATTATAACACTATCTATCATTTTCGTAAACTTTTCTCAAGTATTCACCAGTATATGACTTTGATTCATTCATCACTTGATATGGTGTACCTACCACAATTACTTCACCACCAAATTCGCCACCTTCTGGACCTAAATCAATAATATAGTCGGCCACTTTAATAACATCAAGATTGTGTTCAATAACAATAACAGTATCGCCACCATCCACGATTTTGTTTAAAACTTCAATTAAATTCTTAACATCTTCAGTATGAAGCCCGGTCGTGGGTTCATCTAAAATAAACAATGATTTACCAGTAGGTCTCTTCTGTAACTCTTTGGCTAGTTTTACTCTTTGGGCTTCCCCTCCTGATAAAGTAGGGGACGATTGCCCTAATTTAATATAACCCAGACCCACTTCTCTCATCATTTCTAGTTTGTTTTTTATTCTTGGTAAATTAGAAAAGAAATCTAAAGCATCATCAACCGTCATATCAAGCACATTTGCTATATTTTTTCCTTTAAACCTAATTTCTAAAACATCACTATTATATCTAGTTCCATGACATACTTCACAAGGAACATAAACATCAGGTAAAAAATGCATTGATATTCTCTTTATTCCATCACCATTACATGCTTCACAACGTCCTCCTTTGACATTAAAGGAGAATCTTCCCTTTTTATAACCTTTTATTTTAGCTTCTTTTGTCATTGCAAAAACATCTCTAATATCATCAAATACTCCTACATAAGTAGCCGGATTAGAACGAGGGGTACGACCAATTGGACTTTGTGATATGTCAACAACTTTGTCAACATTTTCTAGACCAACAATACGTTTATGTCTACCAACCGGTTCACTTCTTTTCGATAAATAATTTTTAGTAGACATTAATAATATATCTGTTACTAAACTACTTTTACCACTTCCTGATACACCAGTAACGGCAATAAACTTACTTAAAGGAAATTCTACATCTATATTTTTTAGATTATTATTTGTTGCTCCTATTATTTTTATCTTTTTACCATTACCTTCCCTTAGTTTTAAAGGAATTGGTATTTTCTTCTTACCACTTAAATACAACCCGGTAATACTATCTTCTCTTTTTAGTATATCTTGATAAGATCCATTAAAAACTACTTCGCCACCATAACGACCTGCCCCCGGACCAATATCAATTATGCGATCAGCATAACTCATTGTTTCTTCATCATGTTCAACCACTATTAAAGTATTACCTAAATCACGCATTTGAATTAAAGCCTCAATTAGTTTCTTATTGTCTTTTTGATGAAGACCAATACTAGGCTCATCAAGTACATATAAAACCCCAGTTAATCTTGAACCTATTTGGGTCGCAAGTCTAATTCTTTGGGCTTCTCCTCCTGAAATAGTACTGGCTTTTCTAGCTAAATTTAAGTAACTTAAGCCAACATTATTTAAAAAAGCAAGACGATCTTTCACTTCATTTAATACCAACCTCGCAATTTCTTGTTCCCTATCTGTTAGTTTCAACTTACTAAAGAACTGAATTAAGTTACTAATACTTAACGTTGTAACCTCATATATATTTTTGCCTCCTATTAGAACACTAAGAATAGCGTCCTTTAATCTTGAGCCATGGCATATTTCACATTCACTTTCCACCATATAGCCTTCAATCCATTCTCTTATATATTGACTGGTAGTTTCGTGATATCTTCTTTTTAAATTAGTGATTATACCTTCATACGGCTCATTCCTTTTTATAATATTTCCATTTTTCGTTTCAATATTGAAAGGTAATATATCTTTACTTCCATATAAAATAATATTTAATTGTTCTCTAGTAAGTTCTTCAATTGGATTATTCATATTAATGTTATAATAACTACATACTTGATATAAAAGATTATAAGCAATATTTTCTTTATCTTCATGGTTTAGTGATTTAATAGCTCCCTCATTAATACTCAAGTGTTTATTAGGGATAATTAAATCTTCATCAATTTCCATTTTCGTGCCTAAACCATGACAAGCATTACAAGCTCCAAAAGGGGCATTAAATGAAAACATACGAGGTTCTAATTTAGGTAAAGAAAAATCACAATAAGGACAAGCATAATCTTCTGAAAACATCTTCCTTTCCCCATTGATATCAACAATACATCTTCCATCAGCTAGTTCTAAAGCTGTTTCAATTGAACTAGCTAATCTACTTCTAATACCATCTTTTAATATAAGGCGATCAATTATTACGGAGATGTTATGCTTTTTATTACGATCAAGAACAATTTCTTCATCCAAATCAGAAGCAATATCATCAATTAAAACCCGTGAATATCCTTCTTTTTTTAGATTCTCTATTAATTCAAGATGTTCCCCCTTACGCTCTCTAATAATCGGACTTAATATTTGAATTTTACTGTCTTCTTTATTTTCCAACACTCTATTTACTATTTCATCAATTGTTTGATTACTAATAGACTCTTTATGTATAGGACAGTGAGGAATCCCAATGCGGGCATATAACAGCCTTAAAAAGTCATATATTTCGGTAACTGTACCAACGGTACTACGAGGATTACGACTAGTTGTTTTTTGATCAATGGAAATAGAAGGACTTAGTCCTTCAATGGAATCAACATCGGGCTTATCACTACCGCCTAAAAACTGACGAGCGTATGAAGATAAACTTTCAACGTATCTTCTTCTACCTTCAGCATAAATAGTATTAAAAGCAAGACTACTTTTACCACTACCTGATACTCCAGTCATTACTATTAATTTGTTTTTAGGAATCTCAAGATCAATATTCTTTAGATTATTTTCTCGGGCTCCCTTTACTATTATTTTATCTTGCATAATATCACCTATTTTTCCGTTTGTAACTCAAATAATATGTCACGTAGTTCTGCAGCTCGTTCGAAATCTAATTGTTCCGCGGCTTTTTTCATTTCATATTCAACATTTTTCATAATTTTTTCTTTTTGTTTCTTCGTTATTTTTGGAAGTTTATTTTCTTTTGTTATTTCTTCTTCAGCTACTAAGGATTCAGGGATACCCTTTTCTATAGTTTTAGGTATTATATTATTTTTTTCATTATATAATTCCTGAATAGCTCTCCTTCGATTAGTTTCATCAATGGCATATTTCATACCCTCGGTAATCTTACTTGCAAACATCACAACCATGCCATCTTTATTACGAGCAGCACGACCAATTGTTTGAATTAAAGACGTTTTACTACGAAGGAACCCTTCCTTATCCGCATCAAGGATACATACTAGTCCAACTTCTGGTAAATCTAGACCTTCTCTAAGTAAATTAATACCTACTAAAACATCAAATTTACCTAATCTTAAATTACGCACAATATGCATTCTTTCTAAAGTCTTAACTTCACTGTGTAAATATGCTACCTTTATTCCTATATCTTCTAAATATTTAGTTAATTCCTCAGCCATTCTTATTGTTAGCGTAGTAATTAACGTACGATTACCCTTATTAATTTGTTCATTAATAAGTTCAATTACTCTATCTATTTGATTGGTAGGATTAAATACTTTAATAACTGGATCAACAAGACCAGTAGGACGAATAATTTGTTCTACCACAACATTATTAGCTTGTTTTATTTCATAAGGTGAAGGCGTGGCTGATACATATATTACTTTGTCTAACTTTTTATTAAACTCTTCAAAAGTAAGTGGTCTATTATCCATAGCCGAGGGTAATCTAAATCCATAATCAACTAAACTCTCTTTACGAGAATGATCTCCCTGGTACATCGCTCTAAGTTGAGGTAATGTCACATGTGATTCATCAATAACTGTAAGAAATGGTTTGTTGAAGAAATCAATTAATGTCTCTGGTGGTTCCCCTTCTTCTTTGCCAGATAAATGACGTGAATAGTTTTCTATTCCACTCACACTACCTACTTCATTAAGCATTTCCAAATCATAGTTAGTACGCTGTTCAATCCTTTCTGCTTCTAGAAGTTTCCCATTTTCACGGAAATATTTTAATCTTTCTTCTAGTTCTGATTTAATTGTCGTAATAGCTCTTTTTAACTTATCTTCACTAGTCACAAAGTGAGAAGCAGGAAAAATAGTTATAACCTTCTTAGTTTTAATTACTTTGCCTGATACTACTTCTACTTCTTTTATTTTTTCGATTTCATCACCAAAAAACTCTATCTTAATAGAATTTGCTTTTTCATATATAGGAATTATCTCTAAGATGTCGCCTCGCACTCTAAAAGTTCCTCTCTTAAAATCAATATTATTCTTTGTATATTGCATGTCAACTAGTTTACTAATTACTTCATCACGATTGATAGTCACGCCTTCTCTTAAAGTAAGTGTCTTTTTTTCATATTCTTCTCTTTCGCCAATTCCATAAATACAAGAGACAGAAGCAACCACTATAACATCATCATTACTTATTAAAGAAGCGGTTGTACTATGACGAAGTTCATCAATTTCTTCATTAATCGAAGCATCTTTTTCAATATAAGTGTCACTTCTAACCACATATGCTTCCGGTTGGTAATAATCATAATAAGAAACAAAATATTCAACTCTATTATTAGGAAATAACTCCCTAAACTCATTATATAATTGTCCGGCTAATGTTTTGTTGTGCGCAATAACTAAAGTAGGCATCTTAACTTCATTTATTACTTGGGCAATAGTATAAGTTTTACCAGTACCAGTTGCCCCAAGGAGAACCTGTTCTTTTTTATTACTATTTATGCCATATACTAATTCTTTAATAGCTTTCTTTTGATCACCAGCTGGACTATAATTACTTTTTAATTCAAACATAATAGTTCTCCTTTCGTACTTTACCATTATACCATACATTTGTTCGCATAACACAAAAACTTTTCTTTTTTTCAAAGAAAATGCATTTATAGTATACCATATAATTAAATATATTAATAAAAAAACAATATTTGTTAATATTGTTTATTTTATTTCTTTTGATTTATTTTATTTTTATCATTAGAATCTTGACTTACTATTCCTACTCGTATTTGTTTGATTGCTTGTTCAAAAAACGGTAAATCAGGAATCTTCATACTTTTATCCCATAGATGTAAGTCGCATCCCGCCAAATAACAGCCAATAAATTCAGGCATAGCTTCTTCCCTATATACAACGCTTAAATAATCCTTTTCTCGCTCTTGTATTTCTTTTCGTTCTTTGAAACTGCTCTTATATCCCCCACCAGCAGTATAATGACAAGAGTCTGCCGAACTTATAAGTTCAGCAACTTCATAAAAGAATAATTTGTTTTTTAAAATACTATCATCTTTCGGGGGAATAAATTTTTGACTAACAATAGCATTAAGCCAATATAAATTTTGGACTTCTCTAGGAACAGGTCTCCAAGATTTTTCTATACCTAAGTTTTTTCTTATTTCTTTTTGCCAAAATTTATCTTCAAAGAAAGCTTCAAGAACTCCTTTTTTTCTTTCAATTAGTTCCTCTTCTGTAAAATCATCCAGCGTAAGTCTTTGGGCTAGTTCTAATAAATCGCTGGTTTTAAGATCAAGAGCACTGTCATATCTACTAGAACCATATCTATCAATGCGCCATTTATTTGTCACTCTTTTATAATATACATCAAACATAACACCATTAAAAACTTCGGGATAAAATAATTGAAAATATGGAAATTTTAAACGATTTAAACAGCCTATTATTTCTCTATTACTAAGTTCAAGATGATTACTTGCAAATGCCACTAATCCCGGTGTACTTTTCAAAGCTTCTCTTAATATATCTTTATCTATATTTTGACAATTAGTTAAAAGTGAAAAGACAGCAGGCCTCCTATCACATATTATCTGCTGATTCCGACGTGACAAATGGGTAATACCCTTAGCAATTTTCATTAAATCCTTTTTTGATAATCTCCAACCAAATACATTATCCATAAAAACAAAAACATCATTTGCCATATCAAATCCCCCGATTTATAAATTAACTTATATTATAATCATCTTCTAAAGAAAATTCAACATTTTCTTCAATCCATTCCTTACGAGGCTCTACTTTATCCCCCATAAGAACACTTACTCTTCTTTCAGCAATTGCGGCATCCATAATATTAATTTTAATAATAGATCTTCTATCAGGATTCATAGTAGTATCCCATAATTGATCAGCATTCATTTCTCCTAGTCCCTTATATCTTTGAATAGTGTGACCTGTTTTACCTGATATTTTTTCTTTTAATTCTTCATCACTCCAAGCATATTCTACTTCTTTTCCTCTTACTATTTTATATAAAGGTGGCATCGCAATATAAAGTTTACCTGCTTCTATTAAAGGTCTCATATAACGATAAAAGAAAGTAAGTAATAATACTTGAATATGGGCACCATCAAAGTCAGCATCAGTCATAATAATTATTTTATCATAATTACAATCACCTATTGTAAAGTCACTTCCCACACCTGCACCTATAGTATGAATTATAGTATTTATTTCTTCATTTTTTAATATTTCATCCATTTTAGCTCTTTCACTATTTAATACTTTACCACGAAGAGGAAGAATAGCTTGAAATTTTCTATCTCTTCCTTGTTTAGCAGAACCACCAGCACTATCTCCTTCTACTAAAAACAGTTCATTCTTATCTTTGTTTTTTGTTTGTGCAGGAGTTAGTTTACCACTTAGTAGTTTTTCATTTTTCTTTTTTCCTGTTCCTTTTCTAGCGGCTTCTCTAGCTTTTCTGGCAGCTTCTCTAACTATTTTCGATTTGATTATTTTATTCATAATGTTAGAAGCTATTTCTTTATTTTCTTCTAAGAAAAACATTAGTTTTTCGCCAACTATCTTTTCAACTACTCCTCTAGCCTCTGAAGTTCCTAATTTACCCTTAGTTTGACCTTCAAATTGTAATAATTTTTCAGGTATTCTTAAACTAAGAATAGCTACTAGTCCTTCTCTAACATCATTGCCATCTAAATTACTATCTTTTTGTTTTAAATAACCATTAGTTCTAGCATATTCATTAAATACTCTTGTAATTACGCTTTTTAATCCTACTTCATGAGTACCACCATCAATAGTTTTAACATTATTAACAAAGGATATAATGTTCTCTGAATATCCTTCTGTATATTGGAATGATAATTCTACTTCAATACCACTATTTTCTCCATTAAAATTAACCACCTTATGTAAAGTCTTTTTATCTCCTACAATAAATTCTACAAAAGCATTTAATCCATTTTCATAATGATATACTTCTTTTTTATTATCTTCTTCATCTATTGCTTCCATAGTTAATCCTTTTATTAGGAAAGCACTTTCCTGCATTCTTTCACATATTTTTGTAAATGAGAAAGATGTAGATGAAAAAATATTACTATCAGGCATAAATTTAACAGTAGTACCTGTTTCTTTTGTAGTTCCTATTTTCTTTAAAGGTATGATGGTTTTACCACCATTTTCGAATTTAATATAGTATTCAAAACCAGCTCTTTTTATAAACACTTCCATCCAGCTACTTAGTGCATTAACAACACTACTACCAACACCATGAAGTCCTCCTGATACTTTATATCCACTTTCATCAAATTTACCACCAGCATGTAAAATAGTATATATTACCTCAGGAGTAGATTTACCACTTTCATGTTTACCAGTAGGTACACCTCTACCCTTATCAGTAACACTTACACTACCGTCTTTATGAATGATAACTTTTATATAATTGCCAAACCCCGCAAGTGTTTCATCTATGGAATTATCTACTATTTCCCATACTAAATGATGTAATCCTCTTTTATCAGTAGATCCAATATACATAGCTGGTCTTTTTCTTACTGCATCTAACCCTTGTAATACTTTAATTGATTTTTCATCATATTTTAATGCCATAACATCATCCCTTACTATCAACATTAATTATTATAACAAAAAAAAAGCAATTAATCTATATTGCTTATTTTTTAGTCTTTATAATATTAAAAAATTCATCAAATATTTTTTTAGCATCTTCATCATAATTAATCATATATTCAGGATGCCACTGGACTCCAATATTAAATGTTTTATTAGGTAATTCTATTGCCTCAATGTTACCCTTTAAATCATATCCAGTAACTATATAATTACCACTATTTATTACTTTACTTTTATGATTAGAATTAACCATAAGACATTCTTTTTTATATATTTTATATAGTACCGAATCTTTTTTTAATTTTACCTTATGAACGTATTTCATACTAATATCTTTATGATCATTTATATTTGTTAGTTTACCACCCGTTGTAATGGCCATAGATTGCATTCCTAAACATATACCTAATAATGGTATATCTTTATCATTAATATATTTAATTGCTTCTATATCATAGTTATAATAATTACTACCACCTTGTAAAATTATACCATCACATAAATCTATCATTTTATATATTTTTTCTTTTTCTGTTTTATCTATTTCATTAGAGATATTAATAATAGTAGGGATAATTCCTATAGGAATAGCATTGTATCTCAATATAACATCAATAACAGCTTTAGAATATATTATTTTATTAAAACCCTCTACTTTTAATGGTCTTCCTATAATGCCAATCATCATATATATCACCAATAAAATTTATGCATTTAAAAAAGCAATGATTACATTTGTTTACTCATTGCTTTCATTACCTGATTAATTTGTTTTTGAGAAGGAGTTCTTCCCATTTGTGTCATCATTATTTTTATCATTTGTTCATTAATAGGTGGATTTTTCTTTAAATATTTCATCATTATCTTTTTTGCGATAAAAAATCCTGCTATTGCCCCTACGATAAGGCCACCTAATACATATAAAATATCTCCTAACATCTCATTCCTCCTTATATTTATATTTTACTAGAAAATATTGATTTAGACAAGGGTTTCCATTGAAACTTTATCAAGCCAAAAATAATCTTCATTATTAAAATCACAAATAAAAAGATTTTCATTATATCTATTTAAAGTATTATAGAGTATGGAATAAGGAAGATTAGTAGTTATTTTTATATATATATTTTTTACTATTAATTTACTCAATTCATTAGTATATATATTATTTATTATATGATTATTATTTATATGTTGATATGAAATATCTTTATTATGATTATTATATATATACTCGTTTAAACTATTTTTATTAAAAGGTAAGCACATTTGTTCAAAAAGACGGTATCCCATCATAAAGTCTTTTTTATTTAATTTATATAATTGATTTAACATATCATAAATGATATGCGGATTTTCTTTATAAAAAGTACAAAAATGATTATTAATACAAAATATATAATATGTACGCATTTAATCACCTCTATCTTCTTAACTAGTATATAAATTAATAAGATAAAAAGATGTCAAAAAAGAGTAGATTATCTTAATAATTTTTCTACTCTTTCAAGTACTGATACATAATCTATTTTTAATTTCTTTAATACTTGTTCTCTAGTACCACTCGCACCAAATTCATTGATATTAATAAGATATTTATCGTTATATACAAAGCGATGCCAAACACTATCTGAAGATGGTTCTATTACTATCTTTTTAATACCTATTGGAAATAATTCATCTTGATATTCTTTAGGTTGAGTTAAGAAATTTTCAACACATGGCATACTGACTACCCTAATGTCTATTCCTTTTTTAATCAATTCATTCTTTATTAAATTAGCCATTTGAACTTCACTACCAGTAGCAATAATTATACCTCTTGGATATTTTTCTTCTTTAGATATAATATATCCACCCTTGCTTACCTCATCAACTTTACTTCCTGGTTGTAATTTCACATCATTTCTTCCTAATACTATTGCGCTAGGTTTTTTCTTATTTAAAATATCTTTCCATACACCCACTACTTCATTCGCATCAGCTGGTCTATATACATTTAAATTAGGAGTAGCACGAAGCATAGCTAATTGTTCAATAGGTTGATGGGTAGGACCATCTTGGCCAATATCTACTGAATCATGAGTAAATATATAGGTCACTGGCAAATCCATTAAAGCCCCTAATCTTAATGCTGGCTTTAAATAATCAGCAAAATTTAAGAACGTGGATCCAAATGGATAAAATCCTGATACCGCAAATCCATTTAAAACAGCTCCCATAAGATGTTCTCTAACTCCAAACCAAATATTTTTACCAGTATATGATGGATACAAGAAATTTTTTTCTTTATTTATATACGTTTTAGTAGATGAAGCTAAATCAGCACTACCACCAATAAAATTAGGTAGATTTTCCGCAACAATATTCATAACTTTACCATTAGTAACCCTTGTTGCTTCATTAGTGTCTTCAGTAAAATTCCACATGTTTTGAGATATATCAAAAGTAAATTTGTTTTGAATTAATTGATTTAATAATTCTTTTGTGGTATCTTTTGCTTCTTTCATATATAATTTATATTCTTCTGCCCATTTTGAATAAACGCTATTAATACGTTCTGATATTAAATTCTTAAATTCTGTCATTGCTTTTTGTGATACTAAGAAAGAACTTTTATTATAACCTAATTTTTGTTTTAAAGTTTCTATTTCTGACTCTGATAAAGGAGTTCCATGAACTTTATTAGTTCCTTCTCCTACTACTCCTTTACCTATAATAGTTTTTATTTCAATTATTGAAGGTTTATCTAAAACTTTTTTAGCTCTAGCAATAGCTTTACTTACTTTATTGACATCTTCACCATTATTAACATACTGTGTATGCCATCCTAAAGCACTAAATCTTCCTAATACATTTTCAGTAAATGTTTTATTGGTAGAACCATCTAAACTAACATTATTTGAATCATATAAAACAATTAATCTCCCTAGTTTTAGTGTTCCCGCAAGAGATGCTGCTTCATATGATATGCCCTCCATTAAATCGCCATCACTACAAAGAACATAGGTATAATGATTAAATATATTAATATCTTGAGCAAATAAACCCTTTTTATCAATATTAAACATAGAAGCCAATTTTCTTTCAGCCATAGCCATACCAACAGCATTTCCCAAGCCTTGTCCTAAAGGTCCAGTTGTTATTTCAACCCCAGGTGTCACTTTATATTCAGGATGCCCCGGAGTTTTAGAATCTATTTTTCTAAATCCTTTTAAATCATCTAAAGTAATATTATAACCAGCCATAAACATAGTCGCATATAAAAGAGCACTACCATGTCCTGCCGACATAATAAATCTATCTCTATTAATCCATTCAGGATCATTAATACTAATATTTAAATGTTTTAAAAATAAAGTATATAAAATAGGGGCCGCTCCTAAAACAATACCAGGATGACCACTTTTTGCCTCATTAATCATATCAATACTTAACATTTTAATAGTATCGACTATCTTTTTATCATTAAGCGTCATAGGTACCCCTCCTATTTTATTCTATTATCATTATAACAGAGTATTTTTTAATTGAAAAGAAAAAAAGACAAAATTTTGTCTTTATCTAATATTAATAACTAAATTATTATGATTTATGTTTTTGTTTTCTAAACTTTCAACCCGATACATTAATAAATATGTAAAAAACACCACCATTACATAAAAGATCACTACAATTTTGTTTTTTAATAAAATTTTCACATTACCCCTCCTTCATTACATCTCAATATTAATACAAACGTTTGTTCGTGTCAATAAGTTTTCGAACAAATGTTTGACTTTTTACACTTATTATGTTAATATGTAAATGTAGCATTAAATATAAGGAGGTTATTAATGGAAAATTTAACCGATAGACAAGAGGAAATTCTAACTTTTATAAAAAAATATATTGTGTCAAATGGCTATCCTCCTACTGTCAGAGAAATAGGAAAAGCCTTAAACTTATCTTCCCCCGCAACTATTCATTCTCATCTTTCTAATCTTGAACTTAAGGGTTTTATCAAAAAGGACGAACAAAAGAATAGAGCCATTGAGTTATTAGTAAAGAATGAATTTGAACCATCATATGATAGAGTAATTGAAGTCCCTTTATTAGGTAAAGTTACCGCAGGAGATCCTATTACCGCTATTGAAAGACCTGACGAGACATTTTCACTACCTATTGAACTAGTTCCGCCCCGCAAAGAAGTATTTGCTTTAGAAGTGAGTGGCGATAGCATGGTGAACAAACATATTCACGATGGTGATGTTATGATTATAGAAAGATGTAAAGTGGCTAACAACGGGGATATTGTTGTAGCCATGACAAGCGAGGATGAAGTTACATTAAAAACTTTTTATAAAGATAATGGTTATATTAGATTGCAACCAGAAAATGACTTATATGATCCTATTATATTAGACAATGTAACTATATTAGGTAAAGCTATTGGACTATTTAGAAAGTTTTAAAAACGATAAGAAATCTCATCGTTTTTTATTTATCATTAAATCTTTTCTTATAATAATTTTTATATAAAGTCTTTGATGATATTTCAAAAGCTCCTTTTACATAATTAGTTATATTATTTATATATTTGCTTGATACTTCTTCATCAACATGTGGAGTAAATTCTCCTTTAACTGCATTGTAATATCCCTTTTCAGTGATCCAACTACCTCCATTGAATATCGCTAGTGGTTCTTCTTCTGAAAATATATCACTACCAAAGTAATACCTTGGATCATAGTCTAAATCAAAAAGATTCGCAATCGTAGGAACAAAATCAAAAGTGTCACTTACTTCATTAATAACTTTAGGTTCCATATTTGGAGTATATATAATAAATGGATTTATATCAATATCTATGGCTTTACTGCGATCAACATCAGAATACTCTTTTATATAAGATAATTCCATACGAAGAGGATGATGATCACCATATATTGCGATTACTGTATCTTCTAATTTGTTGCGCTGCTCTAAATTATCTAATAAATCAGCTATGGCTTGATCAAGCTCAATAGATTTTGCTAAATAAGTTTTTATTTTATATGGCATATCTAAGTTTTTTACTTTATCCCAATGTCGTTGTTGGATAGTACTTGTTATATCATAAGGGAAATGAGCGCTAGAAGTAATCATAAAAGTAAAAAATTTATCTTTGTCCATATAATATGGTGTAGATAGCCTAACTAAATCTTTATCGCTGCCCCATCCATTTAAAACAGGGTTTTTTAATTTATCTCTATTATAAAATTCTATTGCTCCCATGTTTTTATGATAAATTGTTCGAGAATAATATTGGTCAGTAAAATTATGATATGAAGTACTATAATAATTACTTTTATTAAATAATGAAAATATAGATATTGGATATTCATTATTTTTAAAATAATTAGGTGTACATACTGTTGAAACAGGTACAATAGGTACTAAACTAATAAATTCACTTTCTCCAGTAGTACAACTATATTTAGGACGATAATTTTTTTCAAAACTCCAGCCTTCAGTTCTTATTTTATATAAAGTTGGAGTTATATCTTTATCTATCGCAATATAATCAAATGCTTCAGCCATAATAAAAATAAAGTTCTTATCTTTAAATACACCAGTGTACTCATTTTTAGGAGTAATAAAGCGATTAATATAATAATCATGAAGAGTAAGTATATCTTTATCTGTTTCATTATTAATTAACTCCTCCCATTTAGTATCATCTATTTTTCTCACATAATCAGATTCAGTAAATTTATTATTCCCTGGAGTAAGATTACCATCAACATCTATTGTTTTTTCCTTAGGAAATATCATTGTAGTTAAATCTCTAGAACCAAATCTTACCAATCCTAAACGATTTAATCCTAATTCTTGATATTCAACATAATTATATAGTTCTTTATCACCTATTATGGCATATTCAGTACTAAAACTTTGGGCTGTAAGAGTTAATAAAGATGCTATATGGATAATAATACCTATTATAAAAAATACTATTACTTGGGTTCTATTTAGATTAAAACTTTTTTTCCATTTCTTTTTATTCTTTTTTATGTTTAATATTAATAATATAAAGGGGATAAATAACAAAAGGTATTGCAGCTTTATGGCGCTAATAAATTCTCCTAATTGTTCATTTATTACTCTAGTTAATCCATTATTTATTGATGCTTTAAATGACATATAAGCCCCTAATAAATTATTAAAAGTAAGTTGTATTAGTCCATAAAAACTAATTAAAAATATGTATAATAAAACAATTATTTTAGTTATTATAGGCCTAAAAAAAGATATTAATATCATCATAACTATCGATACTGTTAAACTAAATAATAAAATTCTAATTAATATTAGGTTAAATAACTCTCCAAAAGCTATTAATCTAAATGTTATTTCTACTAATAAGCTACTTAAAAAAATTGTTAACCACATTCTATAAAAATACTTCATATTACCACCTATAATAAATTATAACACCTTTCCTTAATTTTTTTCCTTTATATAACACAAAACTGCTTTTATAGTATTATCAAAATTATTAAAATCAACGTCAAACCACTTTATATTCATTTGATTATTAAACCATGTATATTGCCTTTTAGCATAATTGGTAGAATTATTTTTTATATTAATAATGGCTTCCTCTAAAGTATAATTACCATTAAAATATTCATATAATTCTTTGTATCCAATAGCCGAATTAATAATAGGACTATTTATTTTTCTATCGTATAAAGATTTTACTTCATTAAGAAGCCCTTGTTCAAACATTAATTCTGTTTTTCTTTTAATACGATTATATAATACCTTTCTATCGGCAGTAAGACCAATAAATATAACATCATATAACAATTCATCTTTTCCTTCTTTCATAGAAATAGGGAAACCATTTTCATTGTAAAAAGTTAATGCTCTTTCTATTCTTTTTCGATTGTTTTTTGCGATATCAGTATCAGGATCTATTGCTTTTAATTTATTATATAAATCTTCAAGAGCATATTTTTCATACGTTATTGATTGTTTTTCTTTGTTAAATTCATAGTTATAAAGAAGTGCTTTTATATATAATCCACTTCCTCCCACTACAATAGGGGTTTTATTCCTATTTAATATATCAGAAATTGTTTCTCTACCATCTTTCTGATAATCATACACAGTATATGTTTCGTTGGGTTTTTTTATATCAATTAAATGGTGGGAAATATTTTCCATTTCTTCTTTTGTTATTTTAGCTGTACCTATATTTAATTCCTTATATACTTGAGTACTATCCGCATTAATAATTTCTCCATTTAATTCTTTTGCAAGATCTATACTAAGTTTAGTCTTGCCTACTCCAGTAGGACCTGTTATCACTATTATTTTATTCATAATATCACCTCTTTTATTCTACTATAAAACAAAGAAAAAACCTAGACATTAATATCTAGGCTTATTTCTATCAGTATATTGGTATTCTTTACCTTTTTCTTCTTCAGCAGGATTATATAATCCCAACCAAAACAATATTCCTTCAGCAATGTATTCAACACCATTGGTTAAAAGATTAATAAATCCATTACTTGAGGTAATATCTCTAGTAGCACAATCATGAAGTCTTTGGTTTACTCCTTCGGATATTACTGTATCAGCAACTTTTTGTAGTGCTGCCGTATTAGCACTTGTTCTATCATCAGAATATGACATTTCTATTCTATCCTCCCTATAAGAATTATTATACTAATACTTTTACCATAATTTGTCAAATCACATTACTCTTTTAAACATTTTTTCAAGTTCATATGTTGAATAATAAATCACTGTAGGTCTTCCGTGAGGGCAAGTAAATGGATTATTACATATTTTTAAATCATTGATTAATTTTTCCATTTCTTCAATAGAAATATATTCATTTGCCTTTACTGATAGCTTACAACTTAAAGTAGTCGCAATCTTTTCATTAAACTTACTTAAATCAAAATCTTCTTTATCTATTACTATTTCCATAATACGACGAATTGCTTGTTCTTCATAACCAATAGGAAGCCAAAATGGATGAGCTTTTACTATTAAAGTATTTATTCCAAACTCTTCTACTTCAAAATTAAGTTCTTTTAATATATCTAAATTCTCTTTTAATATAATATATTCATTTTTAGGAAATTCTATTGTTATAGGAATTAGCATCTCTTTTGATTCGTTTCTTGCAATTGATAGTTCTTTCGTATATTTTTCGTAGTTTATTCTTTCTTTAGCGGCATGTTGATCAAGAATATACATACCATCTTCATTTTGACAAACAATATATGTCCCATGAATACTACCAATTGGATATAATTCAGGAAATCTTTCTTTATTTTCTTCTTCTTTTATTTCTTTTTCTTTATTGATAGGAGCAGAAAACACCATTGTTTCTTCTCTTACCGTCTCTCTACCCAAGTTAAAAGAAATTTCTTCATAGTTTTTAGGGGCTTCTTCTTTTATTTCTGGTATTAATGATTCAGTAGTTAATAATTTTTCTATATTTTCTGTTATTAATGATTTAAGACTTTCTATTTTACTAAATTTCACTTCTAATTTAGCCGGATGAATATTAACATCTAATAAAGAAGAATCTACTTCTATATTTAATACTACTATTGGGTACCTATCTTCTGACTTATATGTATGATAAGCATCATTAATAGTTTTAATGATTTCATAATTTCTAACTACTCTTTTATTTACAATCAAAGTAATATGATTACGATTTGATCTAGTTATTTCAGGATATGAGACATAACCATATATTCTAAAATCATCATTTTTACCTATTAATTTAATCATTTTTTTTGCTACTTCAACACCATATATATCCATAATAACTTTCAACAAATTATTACTACCATCAGTGTTTAATAATACTTTGTCATTATTTTTTAAAGTTATTTTAATATCAGGACGAGATAACGCTATTTTGTTTACATAATCAGTAACACTAGCAAGTTCACTATATAAACTATTCATATATTTTAAACGAGCGGGAGTATTATAAAAAAGATTATCTACTGATATAATAGTACCTCTTCTAGCATCGCCATTTTTAGTGTTAATTATTTTACCACCTTGTAGTTCAACAATAGTACCTATTGATCCAGTACTTGTTTTTAATGTAATCTCACTAACAGACGCAATAGAAGGTAAAGCTTCCCCTCTAAATCCTAAAGTACTAATATGATATAAATCGTTTTCATTAATTATTTTACTAGTTGCATGTCTATAAAAAGCAAGTATTGCATCATCTCTATCCATACCACTACCATTATCAGTTACTTTTATTCTCTTTGTACCTGCTTCTTCTAATTCTATTTTTATTTCAGTACTACCTGCATCTATACTATTTTCTACTAATTCTTTAACTACAGAAGCACATTTTTCTACTACTTCTCCAGCTGCAATTTTATTGGCTAACATTTGATCCATTACTTTAATTAGTCTCATATTACCACCAATTATATTATAACATGTATAAGATTATATAGGAATAGTATAAAAAGATATAATGAATATTGTTACGATACAATTGATGTGAAACGATTTCTATACAAAAAGTGATTCAACCTTTATAATTGAATTAACCAAAACAATATAGAAAGGATTGAATCACATGAATATTATATCACATGATTCGCGTTATTTACCACATGAATTTCAAACTAGATTAAATGCTGTTAAATTATATAGAAATGGTTATAAATCTTCTTATATTTGTCGTAAGTATCATATCTCTAAAGCTTCTTTATCCAGATGGAATAATCGTTTTGATGCTTCTAAAGAGTCCTTATTAGATAAATCCCATAAACCTCTCTCTCCTCATCCTAATTCTCATACTCCTTTAGAACTAAAGTGGATATCTGATTTTCTAAGAAGATCTCCCAACCTCACTTTTCTTGAACTATATGGTAGTCTTAGAATTAAGAAAGGTTATTCTAGGCATCCTGTTTCTTTATATCGTGTTATGAAACGATTAGGCTATTATAAAAAACAAATATACGTTAAAAACAAATATAAACCCAAACCCTATGATACCCCTTCTAATATAGGTATTAAATGGCAGATAGATACTAAATACGTTCCTGACTTCTGTAAAGCTTCTTCTTTACCTGAAGATATTCATTTCTATCAATATACCTGTATTGATGAAGCTTCTAGAGAAAGATTTATTTATCACTATGAAGAACGTAATTCTCATAATTCTATAGATTTCTTATATCGTTGTTTTAATTATTTTAGTTATAAACCCGAAATCGTTCAAACTGATAATGGTTTTGAATTTACTTTTAATCATAAAACCAATAAAGATCATTTATTTACTCTTCTTTGTCGCAAAGAACATATTCTTCATCAAACCATTAGACCTAGAACTCCTAGACATAATGGTAAAGTTGAAAGATCTCACAGAAATGACAATAAAAGATTTTATGAATTCCTTAAATTTTATTCTTTAGATGACCTTAGATATCAAGCTAAATTATATCTTAATCGCTCTAACAACACTCCTATGTTTACTCTTAATTTTCTTACTCCTATTCAAAAAAGGATTGAATTACTTTCTTTCTCTTCTTAATTTTTTGGTTTCACATCATTGACTATTGTTCATAGTATAAAAAGATATAATGAATATTTAATTCATTATATCTTTTAATTGTATACATATTTTCCATATTCTCTCTTTTTATCATCTTCATTTGATGCGAATGAAAACATAGATATTATATTATCATAATGTCTAACTAATCCTTTTGGACTAAAATTATTTGATACCTCAACAAAGTGTTTTTTATATTCACTTATAATAACCAATATTCCATTATCATTATTACATTTTGTTAATTCTTGAAAAAAATTCATAGTCTTTATATACATTCCAGAATAATAAGTATTATATAGTTTCATTAATCGCTTTCTTTCGCTTTTGGGAACACAATTTAAAAGATATTGTTCAAAACTTTTTCTTCTCATTTCAAGAATTTCAAAATCTTTTTCTTTTGCTATACGCTTTGCTTCTCTTTTCCTTCCTAATTCAAGTCCTGCATTGTATCTTTCTTGTAATAGTTTTCTTCTTGATTAGACTCGGGTTTTAAATTTTTATATTCTTTGAATCTATTATAATGTTGGTTCATCACATAATACATCTCCTTAATGAAAAGATATGTTATCATAAATTATATTTTATTTCAACCAAATTTGTTGTTTTTACCACAATTTAATAAAAAAGATTAGTTTCCTAATCTTTTATATATTTTTCACCTTTACCATTATATAAATTAATTAATATGTAGATAATTATATATATTGATAATATTCCAAGTCCTAACCATCCAATGATAGGAATTATAAATCCTAATATCCAAATAGTAGGATTTGCATATAAGCCTTCATTTGGAACTTTTAATTTTTTGGCTACTTCTATGGTTATTTGAATACTAAAAACAGTAAACATAATTATTACAGGAAAAATGAAGAACAAAAAACCTATTAACCAGTTTTGCCATTTAGCATACCATGCATCTTTTTTATAAACACCTAAAAGAGCACCCAACACATACGTAGGAACGCTTCCCGCAAAAACATATAAAAGTAACCATATCCACCAATTTTCTTTTTTTAATACATCCATTAATTCACCTCCTCTACTACTTCTTTTAATTCATACAATTTATTTAATGCCTCTAATGGAGTTATTTCTAATGGGTTTATTTTTTTTAACTCCTTTATAATATTACTATCATCTAATTTTGTTTTTTCTTCAAAAGGAATAGATATTTGAATGCTTTTTTCTCTTTTATTGCCTTTGTTTTCATATACTTTTAATATTTGATTAGCCCTTTTTATTAATGAAATTGGTAGATTAGCAAGTTTAGCGACATGAATGCCATAACTTTTATCAACAGAACCTTCTTCTATTTTATGAAGAAAAGTGATATCACCATCTTCTTCATAAGCACTGACATGGATGTTTTTTAGGTTAGTAAGATTTTCCCCTAGTTCAGTCAATTCATGATAATGGGTTGAAAATAGTGTTTTACATTTGATATTTTCATGAATATATTCAATTATCGCATAGGCTAAAGCCATACCATCATAAGTTGCGGTTCCTCTTCCTAATTCATCAAATAGAATTAAACTATTGGGGGTTGCATTTAAAATTGCATAATTAGCCTCTGTCATTTCTACCATAAAGGTTGATTCTCCACTAACTAAATCATCACTTGCACCAATTCTTGTAAATATTTTGTCAAAGATAGTTAAAGTGGCTTTAGAAGCGGGTACAAAACAACCTATTTGTGCCATAATAATAGTTATTGCGAGCTGTCTCATATATGTTGATTTACCTGCCATATTAGGTCCTGTTATTAATAGTATATTAGTTTTTTCATCCATAATAACATTATTAGAAACAAATTCTTCAGTCATTACTTTTTCTACAACTGGATGCCTATTATCTTTTATATCTATTTTTCTTTCTTCTATAAGCTTAGGTCTTATATAATTATTAGTTTCCGTAACGGTTGCGAAAGAACATAAAATATCTATTTCTGAGATAACTTTAGCATTATCTTGTAATATAGATATATATTTTTTTACTTCATCTCTTATTTCAATAAATAAATTATATTCTAAATTAATTATCTTTTCTTCAGCGCCTAAAATAAGATCCTCTTTTTCTTTTAACTCTTCAGTTATAAATCTTTCACAATTAGCTAAAGTTTGTTTCCTAATATAGCCAGTACTATCATTAATTAATGATAAGTTTCCTTTGCTTATTTCAATATAGTACCCAAATACTTTATTAAATCCTACTTTTAAGTTTTTAATACCGGTTTTTTCTTTTTCCCTTTTTTCTAATTTTGATATAAAGTCTTTCCCACCTTTACGAGCCTCTTTTAATTCATCAAGATCTTTATTATATCCTTCTTTTATTATATATCCTTCTTTTAAGCCAATTGGAGGATTTTCATAAATGCTATCTTCTAATAGAATTAATAACTTAGTTAATTCTTCTACCTTTTTTTTGTGTTTTAAACTCTTTAATATTTTATTTATTTCAGGAAACACTGATATAGATTGGTTTAATTGAAGTAAATCTCTAGCATTGGCATTACCATAAGCTACTTTTGCACTTAGTCTTTCTAAATCATATACTCTTTCTAATAATTCTTTTAATTCTTCTTTTAAAATGAATTCATTTAACAATGTTTCTACGATATCATATCTATTGTTTATTTCTTTTATATCTATTAATGGATTTTCAATCCATTTTTTAAGCATTCTAGACCCCATTGCGGTTTTTGTCTTATCTAAAAGCCATAATAATGAATAATTTCTTTGTTTTAATCTGGTTGTCTCAGTAAGTTCTAGATTCCTTTTTGTATGAATATCCATCTTTAAATAATTTTTATCCTCTTTTATATTTACTTTTTGAAGATGCGTAAGCCTTCTTTTTTGAGTCTCTAATAAATAAGATAATAGATGATTAATAGTTTTTATATAACGAATATCTTCTAAATGTTCATATAAATGTTTATATTCATTATTTTCATCGAAATTATCATAAATAGTAACTTGAATACTAAAATGATTCTTTAATAAATCTATTATCTTAATATCAACATTAGGCGTTACAATTAATTCTTTAATACCTAAACTTAATATCTCTGTAGTTATTTTAGTATTATTGTGATCAACTAATAAGCAATTAAATTCACCGGTTGATATATCAGTATAACTAATACCATAAGCATGTTTAAAATCAACAATATTACCTATAAAATTGTTTTCATTTTCCTTTAAAGAATCAGTATTCATAACAGTACCCGCAGTAATTATTTGAATAACATCTCTTTTTACAATCCCTTTTGCATCTTTAGGATCTTCTATTTGTTCACAAATACCTACTTTATAGCCTTTTTCAATTAACTTATCTATATATACATTAGCAGCATGATAAGGAATACCACACATTGGTATTCTTTCATCTAATCCTGCGTTTTTACCAGTTAAAGCTATTTCTAATTCACGAGAGGCAATTTCCCCATCTTCAAAAAACATTTCATAAAAATCTCCCAAACGAAAAAATAAGATAACATCTTCATAGTTTTCTTTTATCTCTAGATATTGTTTCATCATAGGAGTAATTTTATTAATATCTACTTCACTTCTTTTCATATAAAACACCTACACTCATATAAAGTATTATAACATAGACATAA
>Ga0265293_10001312_pt1 | contig 54595 bp, 47 predicted proteins | sample Munlanlewell138R_FD_192505 | JGI IMG/M metagenome (GOLD analysis project Ga0265293, IMG submission 192505) | Leachate microbial communities from a municipal landfill in Southern Ontario, Canada - Leachate well 138R | ecosystem: Engineered > Solid waste > Landfill > Unclassified | place: Canada... | reverse complement strand
AGGTTCGATCCACGCTTCCTCCCCACGCTCGGTCACCCTCACGCAGTTGCGCTTCACTTCGCTCGCTGTGGCCAGCTCACGGGAGGACTTGCACCTCCAAGAGTGCGCCCGTGCCGGGCGCACAAAAAAACGGCCCGGAACAAGTCCGGGCCGATGAAGCGTTGCTTGTAGCGGAAGATCAGAACTTGTAGCGCAGGCCCAGCATCACGGACCAGCGCGACACGCCGGTGTTCACGCCGTCGTTGTTGATTTCCAGCAGGGACTCGTCATCGGTGCTGCCGGTGAAGTTGTACACGTACTTGCCGGTGGTCGGGTCGATACCCGCGTAGTTGGCGACGCGACGGGTGGCGAAGAAGCCGTAGTCGTTGATCTGGCCCCAGTCGCTGTCGATCAGGTTGCCGACGTTCATGATGTCCAGGGTGATCTCGGCCTTGTGGCCCTTCATGAAGCCCGGGATCTCCTGGCTCAGGCGCAGGTCGAAGGTGTTGACCCAGCTTGCGCGGAACGCGTTGGCCGGAGCCACGCGGCCCTGGTAGGCCTGAAGCTCCGGATTCTGTGCCAGCCAGTCGAAGAACGCCTGCTCCATCGCGGCACCGCCGGTCCACAGCACGTCGCCCGGACCATTGGGCACGTAGAACAGGTCGTTGGTGCCGGCGCTGTCGCCGTTGATGTCGTTGTAGAAGATGTAGCTGAACGGACGACCCGAGCGACCTTCGTAGAACATCGACGCGGAGGTCTTGTTGTCGCCGAACAGCGTCTTCTGCCAGGTCAGCACGCCGGTGAAACGGTCCTTGATCGCATAACGCGAATTGAAGGCTTCCGGGGTGTTGGTCTGGAAGACCAGCGAGTTGTTCCAGTTGGAGGAGTTCTGCGAACTGGTGGCCGGGCTGAACTCGGTGGCGTGGGTGTAGGTGTAGCCGACGGTCCACGCCCAAGTGTCGATCATCGGCTTGGACAGGCTCAGGGTGAGCTGCTGGCCGCCGCCCTTGGAGGTGTTGCGGATCACGATGGCCTGGTTGACATCGCTCGGCTTGTTGGCGCGGTTGCCGGCACCATTGGTGCCGTTCTCGATGCCGAAACGACCGGAGTTGGCCGGGTTGAGGCCGGCCGCGTTCCAGAAGATCGCGCGGCCGTCCTGGCCGTAGGCGGTCGGCGTGCCGACATCCAGGCGATCAAACCACAGCGCGTCCTTGTTCTTGGTGAACAGCACCTCGGCCGAGGCGACCAGACCATGCCACGGCAGTTCGTGATCGAACGCCAGGTTGGCCTTCCACACGGACGGCAGCTTCAGGCCCGGCTCCATGATGTCGGCGACGATCAGCGGCGTGCTGCCCGGGGTGGTCGGGATGCTCGGCGGCACGTTGGGGTTGAACGCCGGCACCTGGGCACCGCGCAGGTTGTATTCGACGAAGTTCAGGCCGGTGTTCTGGAAGGCACCCGCCAGCCAGACGTTCGGGCTGGCACCCTGGAACAGGCCGACGCCGCCGCGGACCTGGGTCGGACGCTCGCTGTCGAAGGTGTAGTTGAAGCCGAAGCGCGGCTGGAACAGGCCGTCATCGACGGTGTTGGTGTTGTCCAGGCCGTACAGCTCTTCGATGCGCGGGTTGTAGATCGGATCATCGCCGAAGGACGGCTTGTCGTAACGCAGGCCGAGCATCAAGGTCAGGTTGTAGTTGACCGCCCAGGTGTCCTGCAGGAAGAAGCCGGTGTTGCGCAGTTCGTACTCGGCCGGGATATCGTCGTAGCTGCCGCCGGCACGCGGGGCGCGCAACTGGTACTGGTTGGCGCGACCGGCTTCGAAATCCTCCAGGGTGTTGAAGGTCCAGACGCCGTTCAGGTCGCGACCATAGAAGTTGAGGATATCGTTGTTCTCATGGTCGAAGCCGAACTTGACCGCATGGTCGCCGACGTACCAGGTGGCGGCGGCGAAAACGCTCAACTGCTCGGTTTCGATCACGTTGACGTGACGGTTCTGCTCGGTGCCGAAACGCAGGTTGGCGTTGTTCGGGAAGCCGTTGATGCGGATGTACGGGGTGTTGGAGTACGGCTGGGCAACCGAGTCGTAGTTGCGCTGGGAAATCTTCAGCTCGGTGGAGAGGCTTTCGCTCCAGTCGCTGAACAGTTCGCCGACCACCGACTTGAACTCCTTGGCCTGGTCATACCAGTGGCTGCTCAGGGAGATGTTGCCGGAGCCGATGCCGGGGAACTTCGGCACCACCTCTTCCATCTGGCTGTAGCGGAAGGCGGCGCGATGGTTGTCGGAGATGTTCCAGTCCAGCTTCACCGCGTACTCTTCCACGTCGGTCTTGTTGGCCGGGGCATCCAGCGAGCCGGCGTCGAAGCCGAAGGCGGACGCCGCCGCCTGGACGCGGGCGATGTCGGCATCGGTGATGCGGCCGAGGCCATACGGCGTGCCGGTCAGGCTGGTGCCCGGCGCGCTGCGGGTGAACTTCTCGTAGTTGGCGAAGAAGAACAGGCGATCCTTGAGGATCGGGCCGCCAAAGGTCAGGCCGTAGGTTTCTTCCTGATCGAAGCCGGCGAAGTTGCCGCCGCCGTTCTCGTCGAGATCGTCAGCCACCCAGTCCTTGTCGCGCAGGGTGTAGTAGACGCTGCCGCCGAAGTTGTTGGTACCGGACTTGGTGACGGCGTTGACGACCACGCCGGTGCCGCCGGTGGTGGTGACATCGTAGTTGGCCAGGTCGATGCTGATTTCCTCGATGGCGTCCATCGAGACCGGCTGGCGGTTGGTCGGCAGGTTGTTGGCTTCCAGGCCGAACGGGTCGTTCGAGCTGATGCCGTCGATGCGGATCACGTTGTAGCGCGAATTCTGGCCACCGGCGGAAATGGCACCATCGACCTTGTCGGTCTGGGCGACGCGCGGGTCGAGCCGGATGTAGTCCTGGATGTTGCGGTTGGCGGAAGGCAGGGCTTCGATCTGGGCGCGGGTAACGTTGGAACCGGTGCCCATCTTCTCGGTGCTGAACACGCTGGTCACCGCGCTGCCGACCACTTCGATGGCGTCGAGGCTGGTCGTCGTGGGGACCATCTGCAGGCTGACTTGGGAGGTGTCGTTCAGGGTCAGGTAGACGTTTTCCTGCGTCTCGGTGCGGTAGCCGTCCTTGATGATGGTGACGGTGTACGGACCGCCGACGCGCAGGCCGCGAGCGGAGAAGCGGCCCTCGGCATCGGTCTGGGCGCGGCTGGTGGTGCCCGACGGCGTGTGCACGATGATCACTTCGGCACCGGTCACCGGCGCGCCTTCGGTCGCCAGGATGCGACCGCCGATGGCGGAGGAGGTCTGCTGCGCGAACGCCGGCGCGGCGGCCAGTGCGATGGCGAGGCCGATGGTGAGGCGCGACAGCCTGAGCGTGTTGCGGTTGGTCATGGTGGTGGCCCTAGTTGACGAAAGAAACGTGACGAAAAGCCCGAACGGATGCGGCGTCCTGCCGCACTGCGCTTGCCGGCGCACAAGGCGACGGGAAGGCAAGGGAATGCAAGAAGTTGGGTGTTGCCGGTGGCGGCCTGGGGCGGGATCCCGAATGAAAGTGGTTGGGAAATCCACAGGTTAACTTCAGTTTAACACGGTAGCAGGAACAGATGACAGGAATGTTTCAGCTTTTGCGCCAACTGTCACATCCATGCAATCCGGCCCCAGGTAACGGGCGCGCTTGGCCGGCTTGAGGCAGGCCAGATCGACCCGCAGCAGGCCGTCGATGCAGTGTCCGAACGCCGGATCGACGGCGAAATCGAGAAAGCGCACGCCGCCCGGCTCGCACAGATCGACATACTGGCGATACAGGACGACAAAGCGGTGACAGGCATGCCGGCTTCAGCGACTGCCGGCGACCCGGTCGCCGGGTGCGCCGAGCCAGGCTTCGACGCGGCGGTTGCGCTGGCGGCCCAGCGCGCTGTCGTTGGCCGCCACCGGTGCCGTGCCGCCCATGCCGCGTGCGCGGGCCGGATGCAGGCCGAGCGCGGCGAGGCGGTCGGCGACGAAATCGACGCGATCATTGGACAGGCTCAGCGCCAGGTACGGCAGGGTTTCGTCGCTGTCGGAAAAGCCCATCAGCAGCAGCGGCCGGCCCTTCTGCGCCGGCTCGCCCATGAAGCGCACCAGCCGGTCCAGATCACGCTGCGCCTTGCTGTCGAGCCGCGCACTGCCCTGATCGAAGCGGAAGTTCAGCGACAGCCGCTGCGCGCCGCCGACCATCTGCCGATAGTCGGTCGGCGCGTCGCTGCGCGGCGTGCTGGCATAGGCGCGGATGTTCTGCGAGACGAAGCCGATCTGCTCCACCAGCGCCTGCCCCGCCTCGCCGAGGGCGAAATCGACGAAGGCGCGGGCCAGCGGGTCGGGCTGCGGCGGCAGGTAGAAATACAGCCGGCGCGACAGCGGATAGTCCTCCACCGCGACGTCCTCGCGCTGCGGCGCGATGGCGGCACCGCCGTCGGCGATCGCCAGCGCGCGCACGCCCTCGGTGCCGACCAGGCCGACGAAGCCGATGGCATTCGGATCGGCGGCCACCGCCTGAGCAAGCTGGCGCGTGCTTTCGTAGCGCGCCGCCGTCGGCGACAGGTCGGCGTCGCCCAGCACCAGGGCGCGGAAGGATTCCCAGGTGCCGGAGTTCCCGTCGCGGGCATGCAGGGCGATGCGCCCGGCCGGCGCGCCGAATTGCGACCAGTCGGTCGCCGTACCGGAGAAGATCGCCTTCACCTGCGCCTTGTGCAGGGTGCGCAGCGCGCTGTCCGGGTGGACGATGATCGCCAGGCCATCCAGCGCCAGCACCACTTCCTGGCGGGGGTCGGCGAGCCGGCCCAGCGTGGCGGCGGGAGCATCGCCCTCGCCGGTGGGGCGCGAGGCCATGGCCACGTCGGCCATGCCGAAGGCCAGCCCGGCGAAGCCGGTACTCGATCCGTGCGCCTTGATTTCGACGATGCGCAGGCGCTCGTCCTGGCGGCCGTGCAGTTCGATTTCCTCCGCCCCGCGCTGCACCGCGAGGATGTCGGCGAAACCCTCGGCACGCAGCCAGGCGCGCGCCAGTTCCGGGGCGAGCCGCTCGCCGATGGTGTTGGAGCCGTGCAGGCGCAGGCGCTCCTCGGCCAGCGCGCTCGACGAACAGACGATCAGCAACAGACACAGCAGACGAACAGACATGCACAGCCCCGTGAATCCGGAATGCGCGGATTCTGGCCAAGGTTTGTGACGTTCGTTCGATGATGCGCGCCGCGCCGACGCCCGCAGGATCGGCGCGACGGCTCGACTCAGCGCCTGGCCTGCTCGTCGGCGAAGCGCGCCAGCGCGCGTTCGAGCAGGTTGAACAGTTCATCGACCTGCTGCGCGGTGATGACCAGCGGCGGACAGATGGCGATGGTGTCGCCGGGCAGGGCGCGCACCAGCAAGCCCTCCTCGGCCGCCAGCGCGGCAACGCGGATCGCTGCCTTGTCCTCGGGCGCGAAGAAGCCCTTGCCGGCCACGTCGCGCGCCATCTCGAAACCGCCGAGCAGGCCCATGCCGCGGGTGTCGCCGACGAAGGGCAGCCGGCGCAGCGCGGTCAGCCGGCTCTGGAACTGCACGCCGACTTCGGCCGCATGCGCCACCAGGCCGCGTTCCTCGAACAGTTCCAGATTGCGCAGCGCCACCGCGCAGGGCACGGGATGGCCGGAATAGGTGTAGCCGTGGGCGAAGGCACCGATCTGCCGGCTCGGCTCCACCAGCGCCTCGGCCATCCAGTCCGGCACCGCCACCGCGCTGATCGGCAGATAGGCGGACGACAGCGCCTTGGCCATCGACATCGTGTCCGGACGCATGCCCACCGCCTCGCAGCCGAAATTGACGCCGAGCCGGCCGAAGCCGCAGATCACCTCGTCGTCGATCATCAGCACGTCGTACTTGTCGAGCACCGTGCGGACCTTCTCGAAGTAGCCCTTCGGCGGCACGACCAGACCGCCGGCCCCCATGATCGGCTCGGCGATGAAGGCGGCCACGGTGTCCGGGTCCTCGCGCAGGATCATCGCCTCCAGATTGTCCGCCAGGCGCGCGGCGTACTGTTCCTCGCTCTCGCCCGGCTCGGCAAAACGGTAGTAATGCGGGCACTCGGCGTGCAGCACGCCGTCGATGGGCAGGTCGAAATTCTGGTGGAAGTTGGGCAGGCCGGTGAGGCTGGCCGAGGCGATGGTGACGCCGTGGTAGCCGCGCTGGCGGCTGATGATCTTCTTCTTGCGCGGCCGGCCGATGGCGTTGTTGTAGTAGCGGATCAGCTTGATCTGGGTGTCGTTGGCGTCGGAGCCGGAGTTGCCGTAGAAAATCCGCCACGGCCCACTGTGGCGATGGCTGGGCGGCAGCCACTGGTTGAGCTTTTCCGCCAGCAGGATGCCCGGCTCGTGGCTGCGCGAGGCAAACAGATGACCGTAGGCCAGCTTCTGCAACTGCGCGGTCGCCGCATCGATCAGCGCCTGCTCGCCATAGCCGACCGCCACGCACCACAGGCCGGCCAGCCCTTCCAGATAGCGCTTGCCGTGGCTGTCGTAGACATGGATGCCCTCGCCACGCTCGATGACCAGCGGCCCGCTTTCCCGGTGCGCGTGCAGGTTGGTGGCCGGATGCAGGACGTTGTCGAGGTCCTTGCGGGCAAGTGAATCCATGATCGGGACTTCCAGGCGAGAGGGCCGGTTAGCGTAGCAAGTTCGGCCCGCCGCGGAGTCCGCGCCGGCGCTCAGAACAGGGCTGCGAGGTCCTTCTCGATGCTCTCCGGCGTGTCGGTCGGCGCATAGCGACGCCGCACCTTGCCGTCGCGGTCGACCAGGAACTTGGTGAAGTTCCATTTCACCGCCTCGCTGCCGAGCAGGCCCTTGGCCTCCTTCTTCATGTAGCGATACAGCGGATGCGCCTCGGCACCGTTGACCTTGATCTTGGCGAACAGCGGGAACGACACGTCATAGGTCAGCGAGCAGAAGTTGCGGATCTCGTCCTCGTCGCCCGGCTCCTGATGGCCGAACTGGTCGCAGGGGAAGCCGAGCACGACGAAACCCTTATCTGCGTATTTCCGGTACAGCGCCTCCAGGCCCTCGTACTGCGGGGTGAACCCGCATTTGCTGGCGGTGTTCACCACCAGGGCGACCTGGCCGCGATAGTCGGCCAGCGATCGCGTCTCGCCATCGATGGTCGTGGCACTGAAATCATGAACGCTGGTCATGGCACGCGGCTCCGTCGGGTTGATCCACGCCCATGCGCGGACCTTGGAAAACTGGGATCGGCATCGTACCGCCTGCTTGCGGCCTGTGCGATGATGCAGCGCATCATTGCTGGCCACGGGAGTCCTCCCTTGCTCTATCGCATGCACGAATTGACGCGGGCGATGCTCAGCCCCTGGGTTTATGGCGCGGAGGCTGCGGCGCGCATGTTCGGCGAGCCGCAGAGCTGGATGTCCCACCTGCCCGGCGCGCAGCGCGTTTCCGCCGGTTACGAGCTGTTCCACCGGCTCGGCAAGGATTACGAGAAACCCGAATTCGGCATCCGCAGCATCGAGGCGCACGGCCACACGCTGCCGCTGGTGGAGGTCGAGCGGGCGCACAAGCCGCTGTGCCGGCTGCTGCGCTTCAAGCGCTACAGCGACGATGCGCAAGTGATCCACGACCTCAAGGACGACCCGAAAGTCCTGGTCGTCGCGCCGCTGTCCGGCCATCACTCGACCCTGTTGCGCGACACCGTGCGCACCCTTTTGGCCGACCACAAGGTCTGGATCACCGACTGGATCGACGCCCGCATGGTGCCGCTCGATCAGGGCTCGTTCCAGCTCGACGACTACGTCGCCTACATCGAGGAGTTCATCCGCCTGCTCGGTGCCGACAACCTGCACGTGATCTCGGTCTGTCAGCCAACCGTGCCGGTGCTGGCCGCGATCTCGCTGATGGCGGCACGCGGCGAGCCGACGCCGCGCTCGCTGACCCTGATGGGCGGACCGATCGACACCCGGCAAAGCCCGACCCAGGTCAACACGCTGGCAACGACCAAGCCGCTGTCCTGGTTCCGCAACACGGTCATCCACGAAGTCACCGGCAACTATCCGGGTGCCGGGCGCAAGGTCTATCCCGGCTTCCTGCAACACGCCGGCTTCATCGCCATGAATCCGGATCGCCACGCGCAGTCGCACTGGGACTTCTACCAGAACCTGGTGCGCGGCGACCTGGAGGACGTCGAAGGCCATCGCCGCTTCTACGACGAATACAACGCCGTGCTCGACATGCCGGCCGAGTATTACCTCGACACCATCCGCGTGGTGTTCCAGGAACAACTGCTGCCGCGCGGGCTGTGGGACGTGGCCGGCGAGCGGGTGCAGCCCGAGGCGATCCGCGACACCGCGATCCTCAGCGTCGAGGGCGAACTGGACGACATCTCCGGCCTCGGCCAGACCCGCGCCGCGCTCGACCTGTGTCGCGGCGTGCCCAAGGCCGACAAGCAGCACATCACGGTGGAAGGCGCAGGCCATTACGGCATCTTCAGCGGGCGGCGCTGGCGGCAGAGCGTCTATCCGCAGATCAGCGAATTCATCCGCCGCCACAACGACTGAGCGGCATGGGTCGCAAGCGTTACGACCAGGCCTATTTCGATCACTGGTACCGACCGGCACGCGGACGGCCGGGCGCGAAAGGCATCCTCGCGCGCAAGGTCGCGCTGGCGGTCGCGATGTGCGAGTACTACCTCGGCCGTCCGCTCCGCTCGGTGCTCGACATCGGCTGCGGCGAAGGTGCCTGGCGCGCGCCGCTGCTGGCCCTGCGGCCGACGTTGCACTATCTGGGCCTCGACAGCAGCGAGTACGCGGTCGCCCGCTTCGGTCGCCGACGCAATCTGCGCCTGGTCGAGTTTTCGCAACTCGAACACCTGCGTCTGGATCGTCCCTACGACCTGATCGTCTGCGCCGACGTGGTTCACTACCTGGACGCGCGTACGCTGCGTCGCGGCCTGTCCGGCTTTGCCGAACTGGGTCACGGCATGGCCTGGATCGAGGCCTTCTGCCGCGGCGACCAGGCCGAGGGCGATACCGACGGCTGGCATGCCCGCAGCGCGACGCAATATCGCAAATTGTTCAACGAAGCCGGCCTGCTGGGCGTCGGCAGTCATGCCTGGTTGCTGCCGCCCCTGCATGGCCATGCGGCGGCGCTGGAACGCATCGCGGATTGAACGCCGGCACGGTCGCAGTCCAGTCAGGGCACGGCTGAAGGTGCCGCACAAAGCGTCCGTCGCAGGCAGCGGAAATCGACGATCAGCCCGCGCCGTAGCGATCCGTTGCGGCGACCAGCGCCGCGGCATTACCGGGCTCGAAGGCGGAATGGCCGGCGTCGGCAACCACCACCAATTCGGCCTGCGGCCAGGCCGCGTGCAGGTCAAAAGCACTCTGCACCGGGCAGACCACGTCATAGCGGCCATGCACGATGACGCCGGGGATGCCGGCCAGTCGCGATGCCTGCCGGAGCAACTGGTCCTCGCTGGCGAAGAACCCGCCATTGACGAAGTAATGGCTTTCGATGCGGGCAAACGCCAGGGCGAATTCGGCGTCGCCATGCGCCTCGACGAAGCTCGGATCGGTGTAGAGCAGGCTGGTCGCGGCCTCCCACATCGACCACGCCCGCGCGGCGGCGAGGCGCGTGTCGGCGTCGTCTGAAGTCAGGCGGCGGTGATAGGCGGAAATCAGGTCGGCATGCTCGACCTCGGGAATCGCCGCCAGGTAGGTTTTCCAGGCATCGGGAAACAGCCGCGAAGCGCCTTCCTGATAGAACCACTCCAGTTCCCAGCGCCGCAGCATGAAGATGCCGCGCAGAACGAGTTCGGTGACGCGGCCGGGATGGGTCTGCGCGTAGGCCAGGGACAGCGTCGAGCCCCAGGAGCCGCCGAACACCTGCCAACGCTCGATGCCGAGATGTTCACGCAGGCGCTCGATGTCCTCGACCAGATGCCAGGTGGTGTTGTCGACCAGATCGGCGTGTGGCGTGGAACGCCCGGCACCGCGCTGATCGAACAGTACGATCCGGTAACGCGACGGATCATGGAAACGACGCATCCTGGCGTTGCAGCCACCGCCCGGTCCGCCATGCAGGATCACCACCGGCTTGCCATCCGGATTGCCGCACTGCTCGTAATACAGCCGATGTCGCTCGGACACCTGCAAGTGGCTGCTGTCGAAGGGGGCGATTTCCGGATAGAGGGAGGAATCGGACATGGCATGGCTCGCTTGCGGTCATCAGAGGGGGCAACACACTTACTTCCCTTCTCCCGGCACGGAAACGGGTTGGGGTAGCTGCTGCCCTTCTCCGGGCGGGAGAAAGTGGCACGAAGCGCCGGATGAGGGTACGAGCAAAGCGCAGTGACGGAAACTCGATTCAAAGATTCGTTTGCTGCGTTACGTTCGTACCCTCACCCCAGCCCCTATCCCGAGGGAGAGGGACTTTGTAACTGAACTTCCCTTCTTCTGGCGGGAGAAGGGAGCAAACCCGGATCAACAAAAAGATGGGGGCGCACAAGGCGCCCCCATCGGTTCAGCGGATTGCCGTCAGACGGCAATCATTGCCCATCAACCCTGGCGGCGGAAGCCGACCGCCAGCAGGCCGAACACGCCGAGCAGGCTCAGCAGCGCGATGGCCGACCAGGTGGAGGAGGACGGGATGAACTGCGGCGGGACAACCGTGGTACCGGCCGGCGCGCTCACCGCGATCACGATGTCCGGCTGGCCGGCCACGGTGCAGGTCACGGTGCCGGCGTTCGGCTGGGCAGCCGCGGTCAGCGGCACGCCGACGCGGATGTCGCTCGGCTGCGCCGTGCCGACCACGTTGAAGGTCACCGGACCCTGACCCGCCGGAGCGGCCGGGGCGGCGGCGATCAGCACGGTGCCGGTCGAGGTGCAGCTGACGGCCGTGGAGCCGGTACCCGAACCGCCGGTGGCGGACAGGTCGATCAGCGCCGTGCCCTGCGCGCCAACGATGCCGGCGCTGACCGACAGCGGGGAAGCGGTCGGCGAAGTCACGGTCGGAGCCACGGCGGGTGCCGGGCAGTTCAGGTTCCAGGTGCGGGCGGCACCCGGAGCAGCGGTGTCACCGTCGGTTTCCGTACAGCTAAGCGTCGCGGTGGCATTGCTGGTCGGGTAGGAACAACCGACCGTCAGGTTCTGCGTGACCGCAGCGTTGAAGGTCAGGCTGGTCGGCGACACCGAGAAGGCGCTCGCGCCCGCACCGGAAATCGCGCAACCGGTCAGGCTGGCAGTGCCGGTGTTGCCGCTGGCAGTCACCGCGATCATCTCGTCCGGTGCCGCCGTACCCGGCGCAGCACCCGCAGTGAAGGTCACGGTGGAACCCGCAGGCGGAGCGTAGTTCAGCACATAGGGAGCCGGCGCGTTACTGGTGGTGGAAACGTGAGCTTGCACACCGGCGGTAGAGGCATCCACGTCGACGACGGTCGTGGTGCAGCTTCCTGGCGTGGTTGTATTACAGCCCGGCGTACCAAAGATCTCGATGGCCAGTGCAGTAGGTACGGGGACAGATCCATCAATGACCAAGTCAAAGGAACAAGCGGTACCCGGCGAGAGGTCGGTGTTGATGTTGATCGCAGTCAGAACGATACGGTTGGAACCACTGTCGTAAATACAGTTGCCAAGACCGCCAAGGATGTTGCTGGCCGTGGTCGCGGCCACCACATTAGCAGCAGACATGCCAGTAGGAAGCTGGAACGTCGCGCCCCAACCTCGCTGTCCCGCTACATCACTGGACACCAACTGGGCAGGGACACTGGTCCCAGGTTGCGGAGAGGCAGTACCGGGAGTGATCGCGAGCGATGCTGCGCTTGCTGTTCCCGCGAGAGAAGAGGCCGCCAGGAAAATAGCGGCTGCCAGAACATTACGAGACATTGATGGGTATCCTTTTATCTTGAGGGGCGCAGGGCGAGCGCGCCCCTTATCTTAGCTGACAGTTCAGATGGATGGAATGAGAACCTTAGCGAGCTGACTCGATAGCCTTGGTCTTACGACTGGCACCGACCACATTCTCCGGCTCAACCGCGCCCAGTTTCTGACGTGCAACATTGGCGGGCAACATCACTTGACCCAGAGAATACTCCCGCTGAGTCAATGCCTTGCCGTCGAGACGGAACAGGACAACGTTCATCTTTCCGCTTTCCGGCGAATAGAGGCAACTCGCGAAACCATCAGCCTGAGCGCCCCCACACTTGCTCAGATCGACACCCTTCATTCCCACAGGAAGTTGCAGATTGAAAGACACCCCTTCTTCACCTGCTGCCGGAAACACGGTCAGCGCATACCCGCTGCCTCCCGACTTGGTCAGCAGGGGCTCTGCAAAGACGTCCGCCGCTTGCACTCCGCTCCCCATGGCGAGGCCAGCAAGCACCAGAGCGATTCGAACACTATTGGTAGCCTTGTTGCTCATTATCGTCTCCTAAGTTTCTAGCTTACTGGTTGACAGCAAGTGCGCAGCCTTGGCCGCCCACCTGAACCGCTTGATATGCATCGACCACGCCAAAGATGTCGCTCAACTCGGCAAGGCCGTTCTGGTCGATGTCGGGCTGGCCCGGGGCAAACGAGAGCGTGGAAACGCCTTGTGCACGCTGGTATTCATCGATCACCGCAAAGATGTCGCCAAAGTCGTACTGCCCACTACCATCCGCATCACCGCGGCACAGCAGGGAGAACACATCCGGGCCATCGGCGACGGCGCGGGAGGCTTCGTACTCGTCGAAGTACAGGTTGCCGGTGGCGGTGCCGGAGACCAGGCCCAGACGGACGGATTCGACGACGGCGGAGCCGACGTTGGCGGTCGGGGTGGTGTTGGTGGCGACGCCCAGGTGGCGGGTGGTGGCCGTGAACGGCGTGCCGGTCTGGTACTTGACGCGGACCTCGACCCACTTGTTGGCCGGGGCGCTGTTGTTGGCGGTGTTCACCGCAGAGGCGACGCCGGCCACGTTGAAAGTGAAGTTCTGCGTGCTGCGGTTGTAGGTGGCACTGACGACCGGGTTGTTGGAGCCATCCAGCGCGCGGAAGACGACCGGACTGCCGGCGCTGATACCGGTGTAGACGAAGAAGCGGGCGCGGAACGGGGTCTCCGCGCCGCCTTCGCCGACGTGCTTGACCGACTCTTCGACGAAGCTCGGGCCGGTCGCCGCCGGGCTCAGGCCGCAGAGGCCGGAATAGCGCTTGAAGTTGGCGACATTGCCGGGATCACTGGCCACCGGGGCACCGGTGACACCGGACCATGCGGTGGTGCGGCAGGTGGTTTGCGCCTGGGCCGGCTGCCAGACGAGGGCAGCGACGCCCGCCAAGGTGGCGAGGCCGAGAGTCACGATGCGAGAGGTCGAAGCCATGATTTTTTTCCTGGGCAAGTCATTGTGGGATCGGGACCCCGATCCTGTGGCACAGGGCACGTCACGGTGCCCTTCCCCTTGGTGCAACGCCGGAAAGCATCGCACGCTCCTCAAGGTACGTTCAAGTACGGCGAATCGTCCCAGTCCCTCCTTCGACTCTATTCGTCAGCCGGCCAGGGCGGCCAGTTGCTCCAGTTCGGCGGCGCTGAAGCCGGCGGCGCGGCGTGCCGGATGGTTGAACGGGCCCTTGAGTACGTGGCGCGCTTGCGTCTTCAGCAGGTCGCGGAAGACGTGGTCCGGGTCGAGCTTTTCGCGCTCGCAGCACCAGTGGAACCAGCGCGTGCCGGCGGCGACGTGGGCAACCTCTTCGCGCAGGATCACCTCCAGCACGGCGGCGGCGGCCTCGTCGCCGACCTGGCGCAGGCGCTCGATCATGGCCGGGGTGACGTCCAGCCCGCGCGCTTCCAAGACGCGCGGCACCAGGGCCATGCGGACGAGGCAGGAGTCGGCCGTCTTCACCGCCATCTCCCACAGTCCGTTGTGGGCATCGAAATCGCCGTAGGCGTGGCCGAGGTCGTCCAGTCGCGCCGACAGCAGGCTGAAGTGGCGCGCTTCGTCCACGGCGACGCCGATCCAGTCGCGATAGAAATCGTCCGGCATGCCGCGAAAGCGATACACCGCGTCCCAGGCGAGGTCGATGGCGTTGAACTCGATGTGGGCGATGGCGTGCAGGAAGGCGGCGCGGCCGGCGACGCTGCCAAGGCCGCGCTGGGCGAGTTCGCGCGGCGGGACCAGGCGCGGTCGCGGCGGCCGGCCGGGCATTGGCAATGGCCGGGCGACGCTGTCGGCTGCCGCCTGCCGTCCGGGGTGTGCCTGCGCCCACTGTGCGGCGGCCCGGGTCAGCGCCAGCTTGGCCTCGACGCTGTCCGCCGCGAGGCAAAGCCAGGCGGCATCCTGCAAGGTGGCGACGCCCTGCATCATCCGGCGCGCCGCTTCTGCTTGGCGTCGTCGCAGCGTTGCCGCTGCAGGCTGTCCAGATACGCCGCGTCGCCGCCGGTGACATATTCGCCGGAGAAGCACGAGGTGTCGAACTGGAGCGCGGCGTTCTTGCCGCGCACCGCATCGACCAGGTCGTCGAGGTCCTGGTAGATCAGCCAGTCGCAGCCCAGTTCGCGCTGCACCTCCTCGACGCTGCGGCCGTGGGCGATCAGTTCGCCGGCGGCCGGCATGTCGATGCCGTAGATGTTGGGATGGCGCACCGGCGGCGCGGCGGAGGCGAGGTAGACCTTGCGCGCGCCGGCGTCGCGGGCCATCTGCACGATCTGCTTGGAGGTGGTGCCGCGCACGATGGAATCGTCGACCAGCAGGACGACGCGGTTGCGGAACTCCAGCGGGATCGGGTTGAGCTTGCGGCGCACCGATTTCACCCGCTCGCCCTGCCCCGGCATGATGAAGGTGCGGCCGACGTAGCGGTTCTTGATGAAGCCCTCGCGATACTTCACGTCGAGCACGTTGGCGACTTCCAGCGCCGCGTCGCGGGCGGAATCGGGGATCGGGATGATGGTGTCGATGTCGTGGTCGGGCCGCTCGCGCAGGATCTTCTCGCCCAGCTTGATGCCCATGCGCATGCGGGCCTTGTGCACGGAGACGTCCTCGATCATCGAATCGGGTCGGGCGAAGTAGACGTACTCGAAGATGCACGGCCGCTGCGGCTGCGGATCGCAGCAGACCTCGGCGTGCAGCGCGCCGTCCTCGGCCACCACCAGCGCCTCGCCAGGCCGCACGTCGCGCACCGGCTGGAAGCCGAGCAGGTCGAAGGCGACGCTTTCCGAAGCGATGGCGTACTCGACGCCGGCCGCGCCCGCGCGCCGGCCGAGGATCAGCGGGCGGATGCCGTGCGGATCGCGGAAGGCGACCAGGCCCAGCCCGAGCACCACGGCGACCACCGCGTAGCCGCCGCGCACGCGCCGATGGACGCCCGACACGGCGCGGAACACGGCGGCCGGATCGAGCGCCCCGAGCCCGGACAACTCGTGCGCGAACACGTTGAGCAGGACTTCGGAGTCGGACTCGGTGTTGATGTTGCGCCGGTCCTGCTCGAACACCTGCCGGCGCAGCACCTCGGTGTTGACCAGGTTGCCGTTGTGCGCCAACGCGATGCCGTAGGGCGAGTTGACGTAGAACGGCTGCGCCTCGTCCAGCCCTTCCGAGCCGGCGGTCGGATAGCGGCAGTGGCCAATGCCCAGACGCCCGGTCAACAGGCGCATGTGGCGCTCGCCGAACACGTCGCTGACCAGGCCATTGGCCTTGTGGACATTGATCCGCCGGCCGTCGATGGTGGCGATGCCGGCGGCGTCCTGGCCGCGATGCTGGAGGACGGTCAGGCCGTCGTAGAGGTTGGCAGCGACGTCGCTGCGACCGGCGATTCCGATGATGCCGCACATGATGGAAACTCCTCGGTCAGGACGATGGCTGCCCGGGCGCGGCGGCGTCGGGCAAGGGCGGCAGATCGGGCAAGGCGGGCAGGGACTCGAAATCGACATGCTCGGCCACCCGCGCCGGCAGCCAGTCGCGCAGCCACTGCGCGCCGGAGGTGAACCCCGGCAACAGGCGCGAGGACTGCCACCACGGATCCTTCGGCATCGGCGTGAAACCCAGCAGCAGAACGCCGATGCAGCACAGCGCAACGCCGCGGGCGACGCCGAAGCCGAGGCCGAGCAGGCGATCCGTGCCGGACAGGCCGGTGCTCTTCACCAGTTTACCGATCAGCCAAGTGGCCAGGCCGCCGACGCCGAGCGCGGCGAGGAACACCGCCGCATAGCCGAGAAACAGTCGCGCCGAGGGCGCGGAGACCACGCCGGCGAACAGTTCCGCCACATGGCCACCAAAGGCGAAGGCCAGCCAGAACGCCGCCAGCCACACCGCCACCGACATCACTTCGACCAGGAAGCCACGCCACAGCCCGACCACGGCCGACAGGGCGATCACGACCAGCAGGACGACATCGGCGGCATTGAGCATCGGCGGGGTGCGGCGGTGCTAGGGATGGGTGAGGACCTGGCCATCGAGCTGGAAGCGCTGGCGCAGGCTGGCCTGGGTCGCCTCGGCCTTGGCGCGATGGAGTTCCGGGCCGACGCGCACGCGCCACCAGGTGCCATCCTCGAGGTTGACGCGTTCGACGAAGGCGGCGAAGCCGGCGTTGCGCAGGCGCGCGCGCAGGGCATTGGCATCGGCCTCGTCGCGGAAGGCACCGACCTGCACCACGAAACCGCCAGGCACCGCCGGCGTGGCCCGCGCCGGGGCGGCGTCGCCGGCTTCCAGCGCGATCACCGTGGCCGGCAAGTCGGCGCGCACGCGCTTGGCGGCGGCGGCGGCGGACTCGGCTTCCAGTTTGCTGGCGAACGGGCCGGCGCGGAGACGGGTGGCCGGCTTGCCGTCGAGCTGGATGGTTTCCGCATAGGCCTTGACGCCGCCGCGGGTGAGGCCGTCGAGCAGGGTTTTCGCGCTGGCGGCGTTGCCGTAGCTGCCGAGATTGACGACGTAGCGCCCTCCCGCCGGCGTGCTGGCCGTCGCCGCGGTGCTCGGCGTGGAAGCCACCGGCGCGGCGGGCTGCGGTCTGGCCGCAACAGGCGCAGCCGGGCGCTTCGCTTCGGGCGGCTTGGGCGTGGCCGCGACCGGCGTGGCAGCGGCCGGCGGCGGCGCGTCGTCCTCCGGCACTTCGCGCGGCGCGCTGGACGCTACGTCGACCGTGGCCAGACGACCGGAATCCCCGGTATCGGTCGGCGACGCCGGCATCGCTGCCGGGGTCTGCGGCAGGGTCAGCGGAATCTCGCGGGTTTGCAGCGGACGATCCGGCGCGGCCGGCACGTCCATCGGCAGCGCATCGGAGGGCGGCGGTGCCGACGGCCCGCCGAACAGCATCGGCAGGAAGATGATCGCCAAGGCGACCAGTACGGCCGCTCCCAGCAGACGCTGTTTCAGTGCGGGGTCCATGCGGAGGCAGGCGAAGCGGGCAAGGCCGGCAAGTATACCTGTGCGCGCCGGCCGCCCCGCCGCCGCCGTGGATCGGCGCTGTCGTCAGTTCAGCCGCGCTGGTCGACGCCCAGCGCGTCGAGCGCCTCGCCGACGGTATGAAAGGAGCCGAACACCACCACGCGATCACCCGCTGCCGCCTGCGCCAGGGTTTCCGTCATCGCCTCGGCGACGCTGGCATGGCGGGTGCTGAGCGTGCGCGACAACAGGCCGGCGACGCGTCGCCACAGGCCATCGACATCCAAGCCGCGCGGACGCACCTCGGGCAGGCCGGCCAGTCGCCAGACATCGACCCGGCCCATCAGGGCGGCGACTATGTGCGGGATGTCCTTGTCGGCCAGCGCGCTGAACACGGCGTGGGTCGCCCCGCGCACCGGATTGGCAGCCAGCCAGTCGGCCAGTTGGCGCGCCGCCTGCGGATTGTGGGCAACATCGAGCAGCACCTCCACCGGCCCCGGCAGGCGTTGCATGCGACCGGGCAGACGCACCGTGCGCAAGGCGTCGGCGACGGCGGCGGGGCTGATCGGCGGCAGCGCCGGGCTGGCCGGCAACTGGCGCAAGGCGGCCAGCGCCGCCGCCGCGTTGTCGCGCTGGCAGGGTGCGATCAGCGCCGGTGCCGGCAGGTCGAACGCGCCCTGCGCATCCTGATAGCGCCAGCCGCCGCCGGGCAGCGGCGTGGCGCGAAAATCCAGTCCGGCACGTACCGCGCGGGCACCGATCCGCTCGATTTCGCCGAGCACGCTGCCCGGCGGCAGGCGCTCGGCCAGCACTGCCGGACGGCCGGCGCGGAACACGCCGGCCTTCTCCACGCCGATGCTTTCGCGATCCTCGCCGAGGTACTCGGCATGGTCGAGGTCGACGCTGGTCAACACCGCCACGTCGGCATCGACCAGGTTGACCGCATCCAGCCGACCGCCGAGGCCGACTTCCAGCACGGCGAGATCGACCTCGGCCGCCTCCAGCAGCATCAGCGCCGCCAGCGTGCCGTATTCGAAATAGGTCAGCGGAAGATCGCCACGCGCCGCCTCGATGCGCTCGAAGGCGTCGATCAGACGCGCCTCGTCGGCCTCGCGGCCGTCGATCCGCAGGCGCTCGGTGTAGCGGCGCAGATGCGGCGAGGTATAGGCCCCGGTGCGCCAGCCGGCGGCCCGCGCCATGGCCTCGATGAAGGCCACGGTGGAGCCCTTGCCATTGGTTCCGGCGACGATGATGGTGCGCGCCGCCGGCGCAGCGAGGCCCAGCCGCTGCGCCGCCTCGCGCACCCGTTCCAGCCCCAGCGCCATGCCGGCCGGATGCACGCCCTGCTGCCAGACCAGCCATTCCTCCAGCGTCCGCGCCACGCCTTGTCCTCGTCCCTGCGACCGACGCTCATTATCACCCCGTTGCGCTGCCGCGCAGCATGGCGTTCATGGCAAACACCTATAATCCGCCCCCCGAACTGGCTGCGGATTACCTGCATGGTCGCTGCAACGATGAAAGCCCTGGTCAAGCGCGAAGCCGCGCCGGGGATCTGGATGGAACAGGTTGCCGTGCCCTCGCCCGGCCCCAACGAGGTGCTGATCAAGCTGGAGAAGACGGCGATCTGCGGCACCGACCTGCACATCTACAAATGGGACGCCTGGAGCCAGCGCACCATCAAGCCCGGCCTCATCATCGGCCACGAGTTCGTCGGCCGCATCGTCGAGATCGGTCCTGGCGTCACAGGCTACCAACTCGGCGACCGCGTCTCCGCCGAAGGCCACATCGTCTGCGGCCACTGCCGCAACTGCCGCGCCGGCCGTCAGCACCTGTGCCCGAACACCATCGGCATCGGCGTCAACCGCCACGGCGCGTTCGCCGAGTACATCGTCATGCCGGCCAGCAACCTGTGGCCGATCCCCGACCAGATTCCCAGCGAACTGGCCGCCTTCTTCGACCCCTACGGCAACGCCGCGCACTGCGCGCTGGAGTTCGACGTGATCGGCGAGGACGTGCTGATCACCGGCGCCGGGCCGATCGGCATCATCGCCGCCGGCATCTGCAAGCACATCGGCGCGCGCAACGTGGTGGTCACCGATGTCAACGACTACCGCCTCAAGCTGGCCGCCGACATGGGCGCGACGCGCGTCGTCAACGTCGCCAAGCAGTCGCTGAAGGAGGTCATGAAGGACCTGCACATGGAAGGCTTCGACGTGGCGCTGGAAATGAGCGGCCACCCCGGTGCCTTCAACGACATGCTCGACGGCATGTACCACGGCGGCAAGGTCGCCCTGCTCGGCATCCTGCCCAACGGTGCCGGCATCGATTGGGACAAGGTCATCTTCAAGGGCCTTACCCTGCACGGCATCTACGGCCGGCGCATGTACGAAACCTGGTACAAGATGACGCAGATGGTGCTGACCGGCTTCCCGCTGCAGAAAGTCCTGACCCACCAGATCCACATCGACGACTTCCAGAAGGGCTTCGAGTTGATGGAAGCCGGACAGTGCGGCAAGGTGGTGTGCTCGTGGAACTGACGTTGCGGAATTCGTCATTCGGGATTCGGGATTCGTAGAAGTCCGCACCCACACCGCAGCGCCCTGCTTTTGCTCCTGGCGAACCCCCGATTCCCAATCACCACTCGTCGAATCACCACCCAATGTCCCCCGTCCTCTGGCACAACCCGCGCTGTTCCAAGTCCCGCGCCGCGCTGGAACTGCTGCGCGAGCGCGGCGTGGAACCGGTGATCGTCGACTATCTCAAAACGCCGCCCAGCGCAGCGGAGGTCGAAGCGGTGGTGCGGCGGCTTGGCGCGCCGGTGAAGACGATGATGCGCAGCGACGAGCCGGAGTACGCGCAACTGGAACTGGGTCGCGACGATGTCGGCGACGCCGAGCTTTTCGCCGCCATGGCCAGCCACCCACGCCTGATCCAGCGACCGATCCTGATCATCGGCGAGCGCGCGGTCGTCGGACGACCGCCGGAAAAGCTGCTGGAACTGCTTTCGTAACGTCCGTCCGGGAGCGTACCGCCCGCAACTTGTCTTGGCTCGCCTTCTCGCCTGCCGCTCGTGGTTCGATACCTCACCACGAACGGGAACGGGGATGGGGACAGGGCCGCGAACGGCAACTACAGCGGCCTCGTCCCATTCGTGACTCGACTTGATTCGTGCCCCGGCGTGCGTTCGTGACTCGACCTGCGTTCGTGGTGAGGTATCGAACCATGAACGCTCCCCGCAGCCACCTCTCCCATCGCCCCGGGACGCAAGCCCGGACGCCGCCTGCCCCAAGCCCGTTGCATTCAGCCAGCAGACGGTTTTAAACTGCCGTTCGGCACCGTATGGACACGCTGTCCTCACCTGTCACACAGGTGCTCGCGGGGAACACCGGTGCCACGCATCGCGCAGCCATTCGCACTGCCCAGGGGAGGTGCAGTCCGGTTGCGCCACAAAACACACAGCCCTTGGGAGGGGTAGCTGTCATGTCGATTGCTCGTTTGCAACGTGGTTCGTTGAAGTACGCCATTGCGCTGGGAATTCTGTCCCTGGGCGTTTCCGCCGGCGCGCAGGCGCTGGAGGCCAAGCAACTGGCCGGTGCGCCGGAAGAGTTCGCCGAGATGCGCGCGCCCGATCCGGCCAGTTCCGCCATCCATTCCAAGAGCGCCCTGCTGCCGATCGAAATGGGCATGCAGAAGAACGGCCGCCTCGGCTGGGAAGGCAAGCTGCCGGTGGAGAACGGCAACCTGCGTTTCCTGATCTTCGCCGAGGGCAGCGATGCCTGGCAGGTGGACCTGGTCAACCCCTCCGGCCGGCTGGAGAAGTCCGCCGCCCAGCTCGCCGCCAAGCGCACCCGCTTCGGCATGGAAGAGGCGCAGATGGAAGCCGATCTCTACGCCCTCGACGGCGTGCAGAACGGCAACTGGACGCTGAAGATCAGCACCGACAACCAGGCCGTCCAGCGTGGCTACCTGCTGGTGGAAGGCGACGAGCACACCGAACTGGCCTCGCACCTCTCGCACGCCCGGCAACTGGTCGGCGAGAAGATCGGCCTGGTGGCGCGGCTCACCGCCACCGATCTCGGCGACCAGGTGTTGCTCGGCAAGTCCGCCGGCAACCTGCAACGCGCCGACCTGCGCGTGACCTTCCCCGACGGCCGCATCGAAACCTTCCCGATGTTCGACGACGGCCTCAATGACGACGGCCTGGCCGGCGACGGCGTGTTCGGCGGCAGCTTCCTCGCCAAGAGCGCCGGCGACCATCTCGCCCAGGTCATCGTGCAAGGTGCCAACCGCCACGGACAGGCCATCGTCCGCAGCGCCGAGCATCCGATCCCGGTGATCCGCCCCACGCTGCAACTGTCCGCCGCCAAGGCGATGGGCTCGGCGATCAAGGGTGATGGCACGCGCCTGCAGATCAACCTGCCGGTTAGCGCCGAGAAGTCCGACGCCCACTACCGCGCCTACGGCGAAGTGTGGGGCCAGGACAAATCCGGCAAGTCGATCCCGGTCGCCTGGATCGGCGGCATGGTGAGCCCGAAGAACGGTGCCCTGGGGCTCGGCTTCGACGAGCGCTGGGTCGCCCGCGCCGGTGCGCAGGCTCCGTTCGAACTGCGCAACCTCCGCATCGAGGATCCCGACCACTTCGTCACCATCGCCTCCGCCAAGCGGTTGGAGTTGGGCCTGCCCGCGCAGCGCCTGAAGGCCGGCGCCGACCTCAGCATCGACGACACCATGTTGATGGGGCCGCGCCCGTCCGGCATCTCCGCCAAGGCCACCGGCAAGCGCCTGCTGCTGGTCCACGGCTACTGCTCCGGCGGCGTCTGGCCGGCCGGCCAGTTCAGCACCGCATCCACCTTCCTCGACGCCAACCAGAACCGCACCCACGACCAGTTTGCCCAGCGCATCCGCAACTACGGTGCCAACTGGAACTCCTTCGGCGTGGTCGCGCACAGCCAGGGCGGTGCCGCCTCCCTGCACCTGTACACGTACTACTGGAGCGGCCTGGACAACGCCACCGGCAACCGCCTGATCCAGTCCGTCGGCACCCCGTATCAGGGCACCAACCTGGCCGGCATCCTGGCCACCCTGGGCAACTGGTTCGGCGTCGGCTGCGGCACCAACAGCAACCTCAGCTACAGCGGTGCGAAGAGCTGGCTGGCCGGCATCCCCACCTGGGCGCGCGGCAAGGTCAACTACTACACCACCTCGTTCAAGACCACCAACTGGTGGACCAACGACTACTGCAACTTCGCCACCGACCTGGTGCTGAGCGACCCGGAAGACGGCACCACCGAGCGCGCCTACGGCCAACTGCCCAGCGGCATCAACCGCGGCCATACCACCGGCCAATGCCACACCGCCGGCATGCGTGACCCGGCGCAGTACCACGACACCTCCCGCAACGCCACGATGAACAGCAACGCCGCACGCTGAAACCGCCTTCATCGTTCAAACGAAAACCCCGGCTCCGGCCGGGGTTTTCGTTTCCGGGAATCGAGTCGGTTGATCGGCATCATTCGGCGCTGACGCCGGTTGCCGTCGATGTCGCTTCGCGGCGCGACGCCACGCAGCGCCAACAGCGCACGTCATCATCCCGCACGGGGCGCTGATCAGCGGGTGCCGTGCTCTGCGCGGTGATAGTCGACGAAATCGAATCCACTCGCGTGGCGGGCGTCGGGCGGGTGGTGCCGGGGCTCGCTGACCCGCCATTGGCGAGGATCGAAGGCGGGAAACCAGGCGTCGGCGTGGTCGATGCGGCAATCGACGTGGGTCAGGTGCAGGGAGTGGGCGAGGTCGATGGTCCGGGCGTAAACCTCGCCGCCGCCGATCACCCACAGTTCGGCGGCATCGGCGGCCTGCGCCAGGGCGTCGTCGAGGGAGGCGACCGGCTGCATGCCGGCAAACGGGGCGGTGGTTCGACGGGTCAGGACCAGGTTGCGCCGGCCGGGCAAGGCGCGGCCCAGGGATTGCGCGGTCTTGCGACCCATCAGCACGGGTTTGCCGAGGGTGAGCGCCTTGAAGCGTTTGAGGTCGTCCGGCAGGTGCCAGGGCATGGCGTTGTCGCGGCCGATGGCGCGCTGGCGGTCGAGCGCGGCGATCAGGCGGATGGCCGGTCGCGCGTTCACACCGCCACCGCAGCCTTGATCGCCGGATGCGGGTCGTAGCCGCGAACTTCGATGTCCTCGAAGCGGAAGTCGAACAGGTCGTCGATGGCCGGATTCAGGTGCAGGCTGGGCAAGGCGCGCGGGGCGCGTGCGAGCTGCTGCCGGGCCTGGTCGAGATGGTTGGCGTAGAGATGCGCATCGCCCAGGGTGTGGATGAAATCACCGACCTGCAGGCCGCTGACCTGCGCCACCATGTAGGTGAGCAGGGCGTAGCTGGCGATGTTGAACGGCACGCCGAGGAAGATGTCGCCGGAGCGCTGGTAGAGCTGGCAACTGAGCCGGCCGCCGGCGACATAGAACTGGAACAGCGCGTGGCAGGGTTGCAGGGCCATTTGCGGCAGATCGGCGACGTTCCAAGCGCTGACGATGAGTCGGCGCGAGTCGGGATTTTTGCGGATTTCCTCCAGCAACCAGCGGATCTGGTCCACCTCGCGGCCGTCGCCGCCGTTCCAGCGTCGCCATTGGCGGCCGTAGACCGGACCGAGTTCGCCGTCCGCGTCGGCCCATTCGTCCCAGATGCTGACCTGGTTGTCCTTGAGATAGGCGATGTTGGTATCGCCACGCAGAAACCACAGCAACTCGTGGATGATCGAGCGCAGGTGCAGCTTCTTGGTCGTGACCAGCGGAAAACCGTCACCCAGGTCGAAGCGCATCTGCCAGCCGAACACGCTGCGCGTGCCGGTGCCGGTGCGGTCGGCCTTGTCGGTGCCGTGGTCGAGGACGTGTTGCAGCAGGTCGAGGTAGGCGCGCATCAGCCGGCCCCCTCGGTGGCGTCGGGGCGAAGCAGCGGCGCGCGGCGCGACAGCCACAGCAGGAGCAGGCCCAGCGCGACCAGCGGCAGGCTGAGAATCTGGCCCATGGTCAGCCAGTCCCAGGCCAGATAGCCGAGGTGGCTGTCCGGCTCGCGGACGAACTCGACCAGGAAGCGGAACACGCCGTACAGCAGGGCGAACAGGCCGGACACCGCATAGCGCCGGCGCGGCGTGCGCGAGAACCACCACAACGCGACGAACAGCAGCACGCCTTCCAGAAACGCCTGGTAGAGCTGCGAGGGATGGCGGGCGAAGCCGTCCAGCGCGCCGCTGGCGGCGGCCTGGCGCAACGCCTCGGCACTCATGCCGAAGTACGGCTCCGGCAGGCTGTTGGGAAACACCATCGCCCACGGCGCATCGGTGGTCCGTCCCCACAGCTCGCCGCCGATGAAATTGCCGAGCCGGCCAAAGCCCAGCCCAAGCGGCACCAGCGGGGCGACGAAGTCCAGCGTGTCGAACAGGTGTCGACCGCGCGTGCGCGACCACCACCACACCACCGCGATCACGCCGAGCAGGCCACCGTGGAAACTCATGCCGCCGTCCTTGATGCGAAGCAGCAGCAGCGGATCGCGGAGGAAATCGTCGAACACATAGAACAGCACGTAGCCGATGCGCCCGCCCAGCACCACGCCGGCCATGCCGTAGAACAGCAGGTCATCGAAGGCCTGCCCGCCGACGCCGGGAAAGCGCCCGGCACGGATGCGCCTTCGACCCAGCCACCAGGCAGCGCCGAAGGCCAGCAGATACATCAGCCCGTACCAGTGGACGGCGTGCGGCCAGAACGGCAGCGGGATGGCAACGGGGTCGATGGCGTGCAGATACGGCATGAAGGGACCGATGAAAGGCAGACTAGCCGCCGCGATGGTAAGGGTGATTGGCGAGGATGCTGGCGGCGCGGTAAAGCTGTTCGGCCACCACGATGCGCACCAGCGGGTGCGGCAGGGTCAGCGGGCCGAGCGACCAGCGCTCGTCGGCGCGCGCCAGCACGGCGGGATCGTAGCCTTCCGGGCCGCCGATCATGAACACCAGGTCCTGGCCCTGCATGCGCCAGTGCGCCATGCGCTGTGCCAGTTGCTCGCTGGAATGCGCCTTGCCGGCCACGTCCAGGGCGATGACGTGGCTGCCGCGCGGGATGGCGGCGAGCAGGCGCTGGCCCTCGTCGGCGCAGGCGCGGGCGGCGTCACGGCCCTTGCCGCGCGCGCCGGGGGCGATTTCGAGCAGTTCCAGCGGCAGCCAGTGCGACAGCCGCTTGACGTATTCCGACCAGCCTTCGCCGACCCAGCCGGGCATGCCGGTGCCGACCGCGAGCAGCCTGGCCTTCACCGCGAATCAGGCGGCCGGCGCGCCGCCTTGGTCCGACGCCGCCTCGTCGGCCGCCTCGTCGCCGACCGACCACAGCCGTTCGAGTTGATAGAACTCGCGGACACGGGGCAGCATCACGTGGACGATGGCGTCGCCAAGGTCGACCAGCACCCACTCGCCCTCGCGCTCGCCCTCCACGCCCAGCGGCGCATTGCCGATGGCCTTGGCGCGGCGCACCAGTTCGTCGGCGATGGACTTGACGTGGCGGCTGGAGGTGCCGGAGGCGATGAACATCCAGTCGGTGATGCCGGTCTTGCCGCGCACGTCGATCTCGCGCACGTCCTTGGCCTTGATCGAGTCCAGCGCATCGCGGACGGTGTTGAGCAGGGCCTCTGCGGCATCGGCGGACAGGGCGGGATCGACGCGGGGATCGGACTTCAAGCGGGGCTGGCCTGGTTGCGGAACGGGGGCGGACGCCGTGGAGGCAGTCGGCGGCGGCAGTATAGGGGAATCCCCGGACGAGGGCAGCGCGGCGTCATACGGCGAGCCGCGCCGCAGCCGGGCGCGTACGGCGTCGGGCAGGTCGGCCTGCCGCCACTCGCCACGCGCCATGGCTTCGCGGCTGCGCGTGGCGCTGGCATCCGACACAGCCTGCGGCAGGATCCAATACAACCCGGCGGGATGCTGGTGCAGCGCGGCGGCGGCAGCGGCCGATTGCCAGCCGTTCAGCACCGCCTCGGGCAGGCCCGGATCGCCGCCCGGACGCGGTGCCAGCAGCAGATGCGCCAGCGCCGGCAGGTCGCGCCAGCGATGCCAGCCGGCCAGTCCCTGCGCGGCGTCCTGGCCAAGCAACAGGGCCAGCGGCGCGGCCGGGCCGAGTTCCGCCCGCAGCGAGGCCAGCGTGTCGACCATGTAGGACGGGCCGGCGCGACGCAGCTCGCGCTCGTCGATGCGAAAGCGCGGGTCGTCGGCGAAGGCCAGTCGCAGCAGTTCGGCGCGCAGGGCACCGGGGGCGCGCGGCGCATCGCGGTGCGGCGGGTCGCCGCAGGGCAGCAACAGCATGCGCTCGGCACCGCTCTGCGCCAGCGCCGCATGGGCCACGGCGACATGCCCGCGATGGACCGGATCGAAGGTGCCGCCATACACCACGGTGAGCATCAGGCGGTCAGCAGGCGGATCGCGTTGCGCGGTCCGGACAGCGCCAGCAACCAGCGTTCCAGCGCGATCCAGGCGTCGCCGTCGGCACGGCCCTTGGCGCTGCGCTCGACCAGCGAACAGGCCGCCGCGAGGGCGACGCAGCGCTTGCCGCCGAGACGGTCCAGCGCGCGCTTGAACAGCGCCTGCCGCGACTCCCATACGCCGGCCTGCTGGAACGCCTGCGCCGGCCGCTGGCCGCCGTCGATGGCCTCGGCGACTCGCGCCAGCGTCTGCACCTGGGTCGACAGCCACGGCAGCAGACCGGCCACCTGCTCGCCCTCGGCGCGCAGCGCGGCCAGCATGCGCAGACTGCGCGCGGGGTCGCCGGCCAGCGCCGCTTCGGCCAGGGCGAAGATGTCGTAGCGGGCCGAATCGGCGATCAGCGCCTGCATGGTCGGCGCGTCCAGCGGCGTCTCGCCGGGCGTCGCCAGCAGGGCCAGCTTGTCGACCTCCTGTGCCGCCGCCAGCAGGTTGCCTTCCACCCGTTCTGCCAGCAGGGCCAGCGCATCGGGCTGGGCGCGCAGGCCGACGCCGGCCAGCCGCCGTGCCAGCCAGCCGCTCAGCTCGCCCGATTTCAGCGACCACAGCGGATACAGCACGCCGGCGGCATCCACCGCCCGGGTCCAGGCCCCTTCGTGCTTGCGACTCCATTCGCCGCCGACGATCAGCAGCAAGGTGTCCGGTGGTGGATCGGCGCAATACGCCTCGATCACGGCGGCACCGTCCTTGCCCGGTCGCGTGGTCGGCAGGCGCAGGTCGATGATCCGCCGCGAAGCGAACAGCGACATCGCGGAAAAGCTCGCCGTCACCGCCGACCAGTCGAACTGGCCCTCGACATCGAACACCTCGCGCTCGCCGAAGCCCAGCGCGCGGGCGCGGGCGCGCAGCGCGTCGGCGGCTTCGATGCGCAGCAGATCCTCGCTGCCGGCGATCAGGTACACCGGCGCCAGGGCGTCGCCCTTGAGGTGTTTGTCGAACTGGGCCTGGCTGTAGCTCATCGCTTGCGATCGGTCATCGGCGCGGCGGCGCGGCTCATTCGCCGGCCGCTTCGCGCTCGCGCAGGGCGGCTTCGATGCGACGCAGGACGGCGGAAACCATCTCGCGCTCCAGTTCCTCGCGCACCGCCTCCTCCTCGCCCGGCGTGCCCAGCGCGGCGGCACCGTCGAAGCTGTAGACGCGCTCCAGCATCACCGTCTGGCGCGGCACGCGGGCGACGCCGTGGACGTCCAGCAGTTCGATTTCGGCACGCGATTGCAGGGCGAATTCCTGCACCCGCCCGGTGGCACCGACGCTGATCGGCCGCTGCGTGACCTGGCTGCGACCGATCAGCAGCCGCGCCGCGTCGGCCTGCGCCGGATCGCTCACCAGGCTCGCGCCGGCGCGCCGCAGCGCCTGTTCCAGGCCATGCGTCAGCGCGCCGTGCGGATCGGCGGATTCGATACGCAGGGCGCGCAGTTCCTCCGGCAATACCAGCTCGCGGCGCAGGTGGAAGCCGCAGCCGACCAGCAGTAGCGCCGCCGCCAGGGCCATCGACGCGGCCAGCTTGCGCCACGTCGTCACGGCCATCAGCCAACCACCACGTTGACGATCTTGCCCGGCACGATGACCACCTTGCGCACGCTCAGGCCCTCGGTGAAGCGCTGCACGCCGGGCTCGGCCAACGCCTGCGCCTCGATGGCCTCGCGCGTGGCATCGACCGCCACTTCGATGTTGGCGCGCAGCTTGCCGTTGACCTGCACCGCCAGGGTCAGCGCATCGCGCTTGAGCGCCTCCGGGTCGGCCTTCGGGAACGGCAGCGACTCGACCAGCGCCGGCGCGTGGCCGAGTGCCTGCCACAGCGCATGGGCGATGTGCGGGACGATCGGATCAAGCATCAACACCACCGCGCTCCAGGCCTCCTGCGCCACCGCGCGGCCCTGCGGGCTGCGGTCGTCGGCGGCCTTGACCAAGGCATTGACCAGTTCCATCACGGCGGCGATGGCGGTGTTGAAGGTGTGCCGGCGGGCGTAGTCGTCGCCGACCTTGTCGATGGTCTCGTGCAGCTTGCGCCGCAGCGCCTTTTGCCCGGCGTCCAGCGCGGCAGCGTCCAGCGCCACGGTCGGCCCGCCCTGCACGTGTTTGTGGACCTGACTCCACAGCCGGCGCAGGAAGCGCGACATGCCCTCGACGCCGGCCTCGCTCCAGTCCAGGCTCAGTTCCGGCGGCGCGGCGAACATCGAGAACAGGCGCACCGTGTCGGCACCGTACTTGTCGACCATGATCTGCGGATCGACGCCGTTGTTCTTCGATTTCGACATCTTCTCGGTCGGCCCGATCCGCACCGGCTGGCCGTCGCCGGCCAGCCTGGCACCGACCACCCTGCCCTTGTCGTCGCGCTCGACATCGACCTCGGCCGGGTTGATCCACTCCTTGGAACCATCGGCGTTGTCGCGGTAGAAGGTTTCCGCAATGACCATGCCCTGACACAGCAGATTGGTCGCCGGCTCGTCGCTGCGCACCAGGCCGATGTCGCGCAACAGCTTGTGGTAGAAGCGGAAATACAGCAGGTGCAGGATGGCATGCTCGATGCCGCCGATGTACTGGTCGACCGGCAGCCAGTAGTTGGCGCGCTCGTCGACCATGTCGGCGGCACCGGGCGAGGTGTAGCGGGCGTAATACCAGCTCGACTCCATGAAGGTGTCGAAGGTGTCGGTCTCGCGCTCGGCCGCACCGCCGCATTGCGGACAGGTGGTCTGTCGCCATTGCGGGTCGGCCTTGATCGGCGAGGTCACCGTGCCGGCGGCAAAGGCGTCGGCGACGTCCTCGGGCAGCACCACCGGCAACTGGTCCTCGGGCACCGGCACGTCGCCGCAGCGCGGGCACAGCACCATCGGGATCGGGCAGCCCCAGTAGCGCTGCCGGCTGACACCCCAGTCGCGCAGGCGGAAATTGACCTTGCGTTGCCCCTTGCCCTCGGCCTCCAGCCGCGTCGCCAGCGCGGCGAAGGCGGCGTCGAAGTCCATGCCGTTGAACTCGCCGGAGTTGATCAGCGTGCCGCGCTCGGTGAAGGAGCCCTCATGCTGGATCGCGTCCAGATAGCCACGCACCACGGCGACCGCCGCAGCGGTGTCGTAGGCGTCCACCGAGCCGCCGCGCAGCGCGGCCTGGAACGGGTCGACGTCATGGGCGACGTCGCCGACGATCTCGACCAGCGCATCGCGCACCGCCGGCGGCACGATCACCGGGCGCACCGGCAGGCCGTAGGCGCTGGCGAACTCCCAGTCGCGCTGGTCGTGCGCCGGCACCGCCATCACCGCGCCGGTGCCGTAGCCCATCAGCACGAAGTTGGCGACGTAGATCGGCACGTCCTCGCCGGTGATCGGATGCAGCGCCCACAGGCCGGTCGCCATGCCGCGCTTTTCCTGCGTTTCCAGTTCCGCCTCGGAGACCCCGCCGCGCTTCAGGTCGGCCAGGAAGGCGGCCAGTTCCGGCCGCGTCTGCGCCGCCTTCAGCGCCAGCGGATGCTCGCCGGCGATGGAAATGAAGGTTGCCCCCATCAGCGTGTCGGGACGCGTGGTGTAGACGACGAGTTGGCGCAGATCGGCCGGCAGGTCATCGCCATCGACCTCGAAGCGGATTTCCAGGCCCTCGCTGCGGCCGATCCAGTTGCGCTGCATGGTCTTGACCGACTCCGGCCAGCCGTCCAGGTTGTCCAGTTCGTCCAGCAGTTCCTGCGCGTAGGCAGTGATGCGCACGAACCACTGCGGAATCTCTCGCTTCTCCACCAGCGCGCCGGAACGCCAGCCGCGCCCATCGATGACCTGTTCGTTGGCCAGCACGGTCTGGTCGACCGGGTCCCAGTTGACCACCGCGTTCTTGCGATAGACCAGGCCCTTCTTGAACAGGCGGGTGAACACGCGCTGCTCGTGCTGGTAGTAATCCGGCGTGCAGGTGGCGAACTCGCGCGACCAGTCGATGGCGTAGCCCAGCGACTGCAACTGCGCCTTCATGTGCGCGATGTTGGCGTAGGTCCACTTGGCCGGAGCGGTCTTGTTCTTGATCGCGGCGTTCTCCGCCGGCAGACCGAAGGCGTCCCAGCCCATCGGTTGCAGCACGTTGTAGCCGAGCATGCGGCGATGGCGGCTGATGACGTCGCTGATCGTGTAGTTGCGCACATGGCCCATGTGCAGCGCGCCGGACGGATACGGCAACATCGACAGGCAGTAGAACTTCGGTCGGCCGGGGTCTTCCGTCACCTCGAAGGCACGGTGTTCGTTCCAGAAGGTCTGGGCGGCGGCCTCGACGGCGCGCGGATCGTAGGTTTCTTGCATGGAGGCGACAGGACGGGGGCGAACCCGTGCAAACGGCGGAGCCGGGCAGACTAGCTTAGCGCGTCGCCAGCGGGAAGCGCCGCCCGCGCGCCGCGACCGGGTTCAGCCGGCCTCCAGCGCCTCGGCCAGCCGGCTGACGGCGATCACTTCCATGCCCGCCACCTGGCCGCGCTTGGGCGCATTGGCCTTCGGCACGATGGCGCGCTCGAAGCCGTGGGTGGCGGCTTCCTTCAGCCGTTCCTCGCCATTGGGCACCGGACGCAGCTCGCCGGACAGGCCGACCTCGCCGAAGGCCACACTGCGCGCGCCCAGCGGCCGGTCGCGCAGCGAGGACAACACCGCCAGCAGCACCGGCAGATCGGCAGCGGTTTCCTGCAAGCGGATGCCACCGACGACGTTGACGAACACGTCCTGATCGTAGACGCCGACGCCGCCGTGGCGGTGCAGCACGGCCAGCAGCATGGCGATGCGGTTCTGCTCCAGGCCCAGGGCGACGCGGCGCGGGTTGGCCAGCGGCGACTTGTCGACCAGCGCCTGCACCTCCACCAGCAGCGGCCGGGTGCCCTCGCGGGTCACCGTGATGGCGCTGCCGGGCTGCGCCGTCTGGCTGCCGGAAAGGAAGATCGCCGAGGGATTGGACACCTCGCGCAGGCCACGGTCGGACATCGCGAACACGCCCAACTCGTTGACCGCGCCGAAGCGGTTCTTGAAGGCGCGCAGGACACGGAAGCGACTGCCGGCGTCGCCCTCGAAATACAGCACGGCGTCGACCATGTGTTCGAGCACGCGCGGGCCGGCGATGCCGCCCTCCTTGGTGACGTGGCCGACCAGGAACACGCTGGCCCCGGTCTGCTTGGCGAAGCGCACCAGTCGCGCCGCCGATTCACGCACCTGGCTGACCGAGCCGGGCGCAGCGGTCAGCGCCTCGGTCCACAGCGTCTGCACCGAATCGGCCACCATCACCGCCGGACGCATTGCCGCCGCGTGGCCGAGGATGCGCTCGATGCTGGTTTCCGCCAGCGCATGCAGGCCGTCGATCGGCAGGCCCAGGCGCTGCGCCCGCGAAGCGACCTGCGACAGCGACTCCTCGCCGGTCACGTAGAGCACCGGCGAGCCCTTGCCGAGCAGGGCCATCGCCTGCAGCAGCAAGGTCGACTTGCCGATGCCCGGATCGCCGCCGATCAGCACCACCGAGCCGGCGACCAGACCGCCGCCGAGCACCCGGTCCAGTTCGCCGATGCCGGTGGCACGACGCGCCTCGGTATCGATGCGCACATCGGCCAGCGCCGTGACCACGGCGTCGTCCAGCGCCCCGGACCAGCCGCCGCGCCGCGCATCCATGCCGGCGGCCGGCTGCTCGACCGCCTCTTCGATGCTGTTCCACTCCCCGCAGCCGGCGCACTGGCCCTGCCACTTGCCATGCACCGCGCCGCACAGCGTGCAGCGGAACACGGAACGGGCCTTGGTCTTGCTCATCGGTCGGTCGCTCAGAATGGCCAGAACTTCGGGATGAAGATCACCCCGAGCACCCAGAAAATGATGTTCAGCGGCAGGCCGACCTTGACGAAATCGCTGAAGCGGTAGCCGCCGGCGCTGTAGACCATGGTGTTGGTCTGATAGCCGACCGGGGTAGCAAAACTGGTCGAGGCGGCAAAGGTGACGGCGATCAGGAACGGCGTCGCGTCCACCCCCAGCATGGTCGCCGTCGACATGCCGATCGGCGTCAACAGCACGGCGGCGGCGGCGTTGCTCATGAACTCGGTCAGCAAAAGGGCGATCAGGTACATCACCGCCAGCACCACGTGCGGACCGTACTCGCCGACCCGACCGATGGTGTTCTGCACCAGGAAGGCCGCCGCGCCACTGTCGGTCATCGCGATGCCCAGCGGCATCAGCCCGGCCAGCAGCAGGATGATGCGCCAGTCCACCGATTCGTAGGCTTCGTCCGGGCCAAGACAGCCGGCCAGCACGATGGCCAGCGCACCGAGCAGCGCGGTGATGGCGATGGGCACCAGCCCGAGCGCGGCGATGCCGATCACCGCCACCATCACCGCCAGCGCAAACGGTGCCCGCCAGCCCTTCGGCCGCTCCGCCTCGCGCTCGGTCAGCACCACCAGGCCGGCATCGCCGCGCAGCGCCTTCATCGCCGACACCGGCGTCAGCATCAGCAGGATGTCGCCAACGTCCAGCGTCACGTTCTTCAGCTTCTCGCGCAGGATCTGGCCGCGCCGGTGGATCGCCAGCACGGTGGCGTTGTGCTGCCAGCGCTTGTCCAGCGTCGCCAGACTGCTGCCGGCGATGCGCGAGGATGGCGCGATCATCACCTCGGTCAGCACCTGGTTGGCCTCGTCGAACTGACGCGCCTTGAGATGGAACTCCGGCTCGATCTCCAGCCCGGCCTGCTTCTTCAGCTCGTCCAGCTTGGACCAGTCCCCGCGCGCCAGCAGCACGTCGCACTCCTGCAAGGTCTGCGCCCGTGGCGACCACACTTTTTCCTCGCCGCGCAGCAGTTCCAGCACGTAGACGCCATAGTTCTCGCCCAGCTTGGCGTCAGCCACGCTGGTGCCGATCAGCGACGAGCCAGGCACCACCCGCAGCTCGGTGATGTATTTGCCGAGCTGGTAGTTCTCCACCAGTTCCGGGCTGCGCGTGTCCGGCAGCAGCCAGCGGCCCACGGTCAGCAGGTAGATACAGCCGACGACGAAGCAGATCACCCCCAGCGAGGTGAACTCGAACATGCCGAAACCGCGATGGCCGAGATCCTGCGCCATGGCGTTGACCAGCAGATTGGTCGAGGTGCCGACCAGGGTGCAGACACCGGCCATCTGCGACACGTAGGACAGCGGAATCAGCGCCTTCGACGCCGACAACCCATTGGCCGCCGTCGCCGCCAGCACGATCGGCATGAACACCGCCACCACCGCCGTGTTGTTGACGAACGGCGACACCACCGCCAGCACGCCGAACAGCGTCAGCAGGAACAGCCACGGCGTGCGCACCCGCGCAAACAGCCGGCCCAGCCCGGACAGCGCGCCGCTCTTCTGCAACCCGGCCGCGAGCACGAACATCGCCGCCACCGTGATCGTCGCCTGGCTGCTGAAACCGCTGAGCGCCTGTCGCGCATCCACCAGCCCGAACACCGCCAGGGCACACAGCACCAGCACCGCGACGCCATCCATGCGCAGCTTCTCGGTGGCAAACAGCACGACCGCCCCCACAGCGATCAGCAGCACCAGGAAGATGTCCAGCGTCACGTCACCCCTTCCACGATGTTTCCAACACACAACCCCATGACGGACGGCCCGTCGCCGGCGCGCAAGCATCCGCCCGCAGCGACGGCGAAGTCAAACGAAACGGCCGCTCGCGTACCCGTCAGTTCGAAAGCAAGGAATGCCGACAAGCGCGGTGGCGGCGCAGGGCACGGCTCACAACGCAAACCGCTCCCGCAGGATCGTGTTCACCCGCGTCTGCCAGCCGGGGCCGGTGGCGCGCAGCACGGCCAGCAGGTCGGGATCGAGGCGCAGCTTGACGGCCTCTTTCGGCGCGGCCTTCGGCGGGCGGCCCATCCGCACCGTCGGCTTGGCGGCCTTCCATTGCGTGGCAGTCAGCGGCTTGGCATCGGCATCGGCCAACGCTGCGGCGCGGATGGCCTTGTCCTCGGCCACGGTGGGAATGATGGTTCCGGCTTTAAGTTTCGGCATAGCGTTTCACCTTTTGGCGGGTTGCCTTGCGCAGGCTGATGATGCGGCGGGTTTCATCCCGGTCGACGAAGGCCACGAAGTAGAGCGTCAGGTCGATGTAACCGATGCCGCACTCGCGCTCTTCACCGTATTCCTTGCGAGTGTCCAGCCACGTCAGAGCGGTCTCCCACTCGAAACCCACGGCGGCAGACAGCGCGCGCCATGCTTGGCGCGATTGCTTTCGTCCTTGGCCGTGTCTTAGCTGATTTCCATGGCACTTATTGTGCCCCATAAAGTCGGATCGTCGAACGCTTCCGACAAGGAACGAGCAAGCATGACTCCAGCTCTTTCCCTCCGCCCTGCCAGCGCGAAAGCATCGACGCCGTCTGGGCCTCCATGCGCGCGGGCAAAGAAGCCATCGACCGCGATTCTTCGCCGAAGCGCCACAGCCACGAAGCAGCCCCCGGCACCGTCCACCCAGATCGGGACAACCAACGAAAAGGCCGCCCTGTCGAGGCGGCCTTGCATGACCTGGCTGGTGCCGAAGAGAGGAATCGAACCTCCGACCTACTGATTACGAATCAGTTGCTCTACCGACTGAGCTACTTCGGCATTCGGCAGGGGGCGGGAGTGTAGGCGCAGCATCGGCGGCGGTCAATGCGAAGCGCGGTTTCGGAGCGCGTTGCCGCCTTGCCGACGGGGCATGAATGCGATCCGGGATGCGGTGTAGAATCCTTACTTCGTATTACTTTTGGAGTATGCGATGGAAGACTTCACCGTCACCAGCAAGGGGCAAGTCACCATTCCGCGCCATATCCGGCAGAAGCTGGGTATCCATGCCGGCAGTCGGGTGCGCTTTCGCATCGTCGACAACGCCGCCCGGCTCGAAGTGGTGGCACCCGCCGCGCCAACCGCAGACAGCGGCTTCAGCCTGTTGCGCAGCCGGCGCAAGAGTGTGCCGGCGGACTTCGATCCCGCCACGCTGCTGGACTCGCCATGAAGGGTTGTACCGGGCTGGATACCAATGTGCTGGCGCGCTACTACGTCGACGACGACGCCGATGCGAAGGGCGCAGCACAGCGCGAAGCGGCACGTCGGCTGATCGAGTCGGGTCGACCGCTGGCGGTGAGCAGGACGGTCCTGCTGGAACTGGAATGGGTGCTGCGCGGCTACTACGGTTTCGCGCGCACGGAAGTGGCGCAGGTGTTCGCCCACCTCATGGCGCAGCCGGCGATCCACGTCGAGGATCGCGCCAGCGTGCAGCGGGCGGTGGCCGTGCACGCTTCCGGCCTGGATTTCGCCGACGCCCTGCACCACGCCAGCTATGCCGAGTGCGCCGATATGGCGACTTTCGATGATCGCGGGTTAGCTCGACGCGCCCGCAAGCTGGGGCTGATGCCGCCAGTAGCGTTGCCGTGACCAGACATGGGATGGCAACAAGGAAGTCGTCACGGAAATGCACGGTTCGTGCGACCTGAAACGGAAGCGAGAACGTCCCGGGCTTCCGCGCCTTCAGTTCGTTGTGACCACCACCGGCACGCGCAGGGCCTTGGGCAGGGCGAAGGTCATGTCTTCGGGTTCGCCGTGCAGTTCCCGCACGATGCCGCCGCCGAGGGCTTTCAGGCGTTCGATGGTGCCACGTACCAGCACTTCCGGGGCGGAGGCACCGGCGGTGACGCCGATGCGGGTCTTGCCGGTCAGCCATGCCGGGTCGATGTCGTCGGCACCGTCGATCAGGTAGGCGCGGGCACCCTGCTTTTCGGCCAGTTCGCGCAGGCGGTTGGAGTTGGAGCTGTTGACCGAGCCGACCACCAGCACCAGATCGCAGCCGCTGGCCAGTTCGCGCACGGCGTCCTGGCGGTTCTGGGTGGCGTAGCAGATGTCGTCGTGGCGCGGGCCCTGGATGGCCGGGAAGCGTTCGCGCAGGGCCTCGATCACGGCGCGGGTGTCGTCCACGGACAAGGTGGTCTGCGTGGTGTAGGCGAAGTTTTCCGGCTGCCGCACGCTCAGCCGCCAGACATCCTCGACGCTCTCGACGAGGTGGATTTCGCCCTGCGCGCCCTCGCGCAGCCATTGACCCATGGTGCCTTCGACCTCGGGATGGCCGGCGTGGCCGATCAGCACCACGTCGCGGCCGGCGCGGCAGTGGCGCGCGACCTCCATGTGGACCTTGGTGACCAGCGGGCAGGTGGCGTCGAACACGCGCAGGCGGCGACGGTCGGCTTCGCCGCGCACCGCCTGGGAGACGCCGTGGGCGCTGAAGATGACGGTGGCGTCGTCGGGCACTTCGTCCAGTTCTTCGACGAACACCGCGCCGCGGCTGCGCAGGTCGTCGACCACGAAACGGTTGTGGACGACCTCGTGGCGGACGTAGATCGGCGCGCCGAACAGCGACAGGGCGCGGTTGACGATCTCGATGGCGCGGTCGACGCCGGCGCAGAAGCCGCGCGGGTTGGCGAGCACGATGTCCATGGCCGATCTCCTGTCAGTTCAGTGCGGCGTCGGTTTGCGGGTCGGCAGCAGCAGGCCGAAGGCGATCAGCCCGATGGCCCCGCCGACGATGGCGGAATCGGCGATGTTGAACGCCGGCCAGTGCCAGTCGCGCCAGTGCCAGTCGACGAAATCGACCACGTGACCATAGCGCACGCGGTCGACCAGGTTGCCCAGCGCGCCGCCGATGATCAGGGCGTAGGGCAGCGCCTGACGCCAGTCGCCGCGCCGGGTGCGCGTCAGCCAGAAGGTCAGCAGGGCGCTGATGCCGACCGCCAGCGCGCCGAACAGCCAGCGCTGCCAGCCGCCGGCGTCGCTGAGGAAACTGAACGCCGCGCCGGTGTTGAACACCAGGGTCCAGTTCCAGAAGCCCTCGATGAAGACGACCGGCCGCCCCGGCGGCAGATGGCTCAGCGCCAGATGCTTGCTCCACAGGTCCAGCGCGATGACCACGGCGGACAGCGCCAGCCACGGCAGGGCGCTGTGGCGCGCGGTGATGACGGGCGCGTCGTTCATCAGAACCAGTGCCGGGTTTCGCCGGCACCGTCGACGTTGTCGACGCAGCGCCCGCACAGCTCGGGATGCTGCGCGTGCTGGCCGACATCCTCGCGGTAATGCCAGCAACGCACACACTTGCCGTGTCCGCTGGCGTTGGCGCTGATGAAGACGCCGGCAACGCCTTCGGCGGCCACGGCATCGTCCGGGCGTTGCGCGGCCGGCAGCAGGCGCAGCGCGGAAGTGATGAACAGGAAGCGCAGTTCCTCGGCCCACGGTGCCAGGCGGTCGAGCAGCGCCTCGGGCAGATACAGCGTCACTTCCGCCTCCAGCGAGGCACCCAGCCCGCCGCCAGCGCGCATTGGCTCCAGCACGGCGGACACCGCCTCGCGCAGGGCGAGCAGGTCGTTCATCAGGGCAGCGTCCGCCGCGTTGCCGGCCGGCAGCGGGGCCAGGCCCGCGTACCAGGTGGCGAGCAGCACATTGGCCGGGCGCTCGCCTGGCAGGTGACGCCAGATTTCGTCGGCGGTGAAGCCGAGGATCGGCGCGATCCAGCGCGCCAGCGCCTCGGCGATGTGGAACATCGCGGTCTGCGCCGAGCGGCGGCCGGCGGCGTCCTCCTGCATGGTGTAGAGGCGGTCCTTGGTCACGTCCAGGTACAGCGCGCCGAGGTCGACGCTGCAATAGTTGCCCAGACGCTGTACCACGTCGGCAAAGTCGTAGCGCTCGTAGGCGGCCTCGATGCGCTGCTGCACGGCGTGCGCCTGGGCCACCGCCCAGCGGTCGAGGAAGACCATTTCCTCCAGCGGCACGGCGTGGCGGGCCGGGTCGAAACCGTGCAGGTTGCCGAGCAGGAAGCGGCAGGTGTTGCGGATGCGCCGGTAACCGTCGGCGTTGCGCTTGAGGATCTCCTGCGACAGCGACATCTCGTAGCAGTAGTCGGTGGAGGCGATCCACAGGCGCAGGATGTCCGCGCCGAGGGTTTTCATCACCTCCTGCGGGGAGACCACGTTGCCCAGCGACTTGGACATCTTGTAGCCCTTCTCGTCCACGGTGAAGCCGTGGGTGAGCACCTGCCGGTAGGGCGCTGCGCCGTCCATCGCCACCGCCGTGAGCAGGGAACTCTGGAACCAGCCGCGATGCTGGTCGGAGCCTTCCAGGTACATGCTGGCCGGCTTGCCCAGCCCGCGCGCCGCCAGCACGGCTTCGTGGGTGACGCCGGAGTCGAACCAGACATCGAGGATGTCGCTGACCTTCTCGTAATCGGCGGCCTCCGCGCCCAGCAGTTCGGCTGCATCCAGCGCATACCAGGCGTCGATGCCGGTCTTCTCCATGCGCTGCGCGACCTGTTCCATCAGTTCGACCGAGCGCGGATGCGGCTCGCCGCTGACCCGATGCACGAACAGGGCGATCGGCACGCCCCAGGTGCGCTGGCGGCTGATGCACCAGTCCGGCCGGCCTTCGATCATCGAACGGATGCGCGCCTCGCCCCAGTCCGGGAACCAACCGCCGGCCGCGCCGATCTCGGCGATGGCCTTCAGCGCGTCGGCGCGCAGGTTCTGCTGGTCCATCGAAATGAACCACTGCGGCGTGGCGCGGAAGGCAACCGGCGACTTGTGTCGCCAGCAGTGCGGATAGCTGTGTTCCAGTTTGCCGCTGGCGAGCAGGACGCCGCGCTCGCGCAGCAGGTCGACGATGAAGTCGTTGGCCTTCCAGATGAACTGGCCCTCGACCAGCGGCGTGCCGGGCAGGAACACGCCATTGCCGCCCATCGGATTGAGCACATTGGCCGGATGGCGCTCGACCAGGCCGTATTGCTGGCAGACGGCGTAGTCTTCCTGGCCGTGGCCGGGCGCGGTATGTACGGCGCCGGTGCCATCCTCGTCGGAGACGTGGTCGCCGAGCAGGATCGGGATGTCGCGGTCGTAGAACGGATGGCGCAGGATCAGGTTGTCCAGCGCCCGGCCCTTGGCGCGGCCGTGCAGCTTCACTTCGTTCACGCCGTAGCGCGCCAGCGCCTTCGCGGCAAGCGCCTCGGCCAGCACCAGCAGCAGACGGCGGCCATCGCCCGTCGGGCCTTCAACCAGCACATAGTCGAGGTCGGGGCCGAGCGACACCGCGAGGCTGGCCGGCAGCGTCCACGGCGTGGTGGTCCAGATCGGCACGGCGATTTCGACCCCTTCCGGCAGCGTCGCGCCGAAGGCGGCGGCCAACCCGGCGGAATCCCTGGCCGGATAGGCGACATCGACCTGCGGCGAGGTCTTGTCGGCGTATTCGATTTCCGCCTCGGCCAGCGCCGAGCCGCAGTCGAAACACCAGTGCACCGGCTTGAAGCCGCGGGTGACGTGGCCACGGGCGATGATCTTCGCCAGCGAGCGCACGATGTCGGCCTCGACCTGGAAATCCATCGTCCGGTACGGGTTGTCCCAGTCGCCAAGCACGCCGAGTCGTTTGAAATCGGCGCGTTGCAGGTCGATCTGCTCGGCAGCGTACTCGCGGCACTTGGCGCGGAATGCAGCGGCGTCAAGCTTGCTGCCGACCTTGCCGTGCTTTTTCTCCACCGCGTGCTCGATCGGCAGCCCGTGGCAGTCCCAGCCGGGCACGTAGGGCGCATCGAAGCCGGCCAGGGTGCGCGACTTGACGATGATGTCCTTGAGGATTTTGTTGACCGCATGGCCAAGGTGGATGACGCCGTTGGCATACGGCGGGCCGTCGTGCAGCACGTAGCGCGGCCGGCCCCTGGATGCCGCCCGGATCTGCCCGTACAGATCTTCCGCGTACCAGCGGGCGAGGATTTCCGGCTCGCGCCGGGGCAGGTCGCCGCGCATCGGGAAATCGGTGGCGGGCAGATGGATGGTGGCTTTGTAATCGTGGCTCACGCGGATTTCCGGGATTGGGCGGCGGGCGCGGACAGGATGGCGCGGGCCTCGGCGGCGTCGCGGTCCATCTGCGCCACCAGGGCGGGCAGATCGTTGAAGCGTTCCTCGTCGCGCAGCTTGGCGACGAACTCCACCTCGATGCGACGACCGTACAGGTCGCCGTCGAAATCGAACAGGTGCGCCTCCAGCAGCGGCTCGACGCCCTCGATGGTGGGCCGGGTGCCAAGGCTGGCGACGCCGGGCCAGGGATGCGCGGCGACGCCGTGTACCCACACCGCGAAGATGCCGCCCAGCGCCGGACGCCGGCCGGCGAGGCGCAGGTTGGCGGTCGGATAGCCGAGCTGGCGACCGAGCTGGCGACCGCGCACCACCGTGTTGGCGATGGAATACTGACGGCCGAGCAGGCGTTCGGCGGTGGCCAGGTCGCCGGCCGCCAGCGCCTCGCGGATGGCGGAACTGGAGACGCGCCGGCTGCCGTCGAGATGATCGTCGATGACGCAGGCGGCGAAGCCGTGGATCGCGCCCTGTTCCTTCAGCAACTCGACATCGCCGCGGCGACCCTTGCCGAAGCGGAAATCGGCACCGGTCCACACCTCGCGCGCGTTCAGCCGCTGCACCAGCAGGCGTTCGATGAAGGTTTCGGCCTCCATCGCCGCCAGCGCGGCATTGAAGCGCAGCATGCCGACCACATCGACGCCCATCGCGCGCAGGCGCTCGAAGCGGTCGCGCCAGGAGGCGATCCGCGCCGGCGCGCGCTGGCCGAGGAAGAACTCGCGCGGGATCGGCTCGAAGGCCAGCACGGCGGCGTCGAGGTCCAGTTCGCGGGCGCGCGCAAGCGTGTGGCCGATCAGCGTCCGATGCCCCGGATGGAGGCCGTCGAATGCGCCGATGCACACCACACTGCCGCGCGGACTGACACAGCGGCCGTCGACGTCCCGGAACAGTTCACTCATCCGCGCGAGTATACCTTGCGGTGCAGCATCGGCCAGCGCCGGCCGTGCATCGGCGCGGCGTCAGGAAGTCTCGATGGCGGCCAGGCGCAGCTCGTAGTTCGGCTTGCCCGGCTCGGTCTGCACCATGCGCACCGGCAGCGGCGGCAGCTCCGCCGCGTACCAGGCAGTGGTGCGGCGCTGCCGGCTCGGGCGCTCGCCGCTCAGTGGCGCGGCCAGGTAGCGGCCGGCGGGAACCTGCACCGGCTCCAGCGCCCCGCGCACGTAATCGACGCGGTCAGCCTCGCCGCGATCCAGCAGGCGATAGCTGAGCACCTCGCCGGGCCGGGCGTCGCGACCGTCCAGCGCCAGCAGCAGGTTCAGCAGCGGCGCGTTGACCGCATCGGCGGACAACGGCAACGGGCCGCGCTCCCTGACCTCGACCTGGCCGGACCAGCTTGCCTCGCCGCTGCGCCAGTCGAATATCGTGCTGACCTCGCGCCGGCCGAGACGGTTTTCGCGCCGGGTCAGGCCGCTCAACAGACGCGGACGACCGTCGACCAGGTCGAAACGGGTTTCCTGATGCAGCGAGTAACCGGACAGCCGGGCCAGGCTGCCGCTGCCCTGGGCATCGACGCTGAGCAGCCAGCGGCCGGGGCTTTCCTCGCGCAGCATCATCCGGCTGTCTCCGCGCGGCTTGCCATCCAGATAGACCTCGTAGCGCGCCGAGAAAGCGGCCAGATCGGCGGCCGAGACGGCGACCGTCGGTGCCAGCAGGACGAGCAGGACGGCCAGCAGGACCGATGCGCGCATCACGCTGCGCGCTCGATCAGGCGGTCATCGTCGGCCAGTTGCCAGGGCCGCTCGATGCGCTGGCCGTCGATCAGCACCGCCGCACCGGACAGCACAACTCGGCGCTGCGCGAACAGGTCGACGCAGGCGCACAGCAACGGATGCTCGCGAGCGAGCACGCGCGCCGACAGCCGCTCGGCATCGTCGCCGGGCAGCACCGGCACGCGGGCCTGGGCGATCAGCGGGCCGCCGTCGAGTTCGGCAGTGACGAAATGCACGCTGGCACCGTGCTCGGCGTCGCCGGCGTCGAGCGCCGCCTGATGCGTGTCGAGGCCGCGATGGCGCGGCAGCAGCGAGGGATGGATGTTGATCATGCGCGGCGAACGACCCTCCAGGGCGCGGGCTCCGATGATGCGCATGTATCCGGCACAGACGATGAGGTCGGGCTGAACATCGTCGACGGCGGCGAACAGCGCGTCCTCGTGCACGGCGCGCGAGGCGTACTGGCGCGGCGGCACGGCCAGCGCCGGGATGCCGGCCTCGCCGGCACGCCGCAGGATCAGCGCGGCGGGCCGGTCGGAGAACACGCCGACCAGATCGATGGCGAGGCGGCCGGCCTGCCGCGCCGCCAGCAGCGCGGCGAAATTGCTGCCACGCCCGGAGCCCAGCACCGCCACCCGCAGCGGACGCCGGTCGCTTGCCGCAAATGCCTGCACCACGTCGGCCTCAGCCAATGCGCACGCGCTGGTCGCCCCGTTGCGCGACCACTTCGCCGATGCGCCGATGCGCCAGACCCAGCGCGTCCAGTTCCCCTTCCAGTGCGGCAGCGGCGGCGGGCGGCAGCACCAGCACGAAACCGATGCCGCAGTTGAAGGTGCGCCACATCTCCTCGCGGGCGACATTGCCCTCGCGCTGCAGCCAGTCGAACACCGCCGGCAGCGCCAGCGCACCGGCGTCGATGTCCAGCGCCAGGCCGTCGGGAATCACCCGGATGATGTTCTCGCTGAGTCCGCCGCCGGTGATGTGCGCCATGGCGTGGATGGCCGCGCCCTGCACGCCGCGCAGCAAGGACAGGACCGGCTTCACGTACAGCCGCGTCGGTGCCATCAGCGCATCGATCAGGCGCACCCCGCCGAGGTCGAGATCGGCCGGTTGACCGGCGCGGTCGTAGATGCGGCGGATCAGCGAATAGCCGTTGGAATGCGGACCGCTGGAGGCGATGCCGATCAGCAGATCGCCGGCGCGCACGCCGGAGCCGTCGCGCAGTTCGGACTTCTCCACCGCAGCGACGCAAAAACCGGCCAGGTCGTACTCGCCCGGCGCATACATGTCCGGCATCTCGGCCGTCTCGCCGCCGATCAGCGCGCAACCGGCCTCGGCGCAGCCGTCGGCGATGCCGCCGACCACCGCAGCGGCAGTGTCGATGTCCAGCTTGCCGGTGGCGAAATAGTCGAGGAAGAACAGCGGCTCCGCGCCCTGCACCAGCACGTCGTTGACGCACATCGCGACCAGGTCGATGCCGATGCTGTCATGCCGACCCAGTTGCTGCGCCAGCTTCAGCTTGGTGCCGACGCCATCGGTCCCGGACACCAGCACCGGCTCGCGATACTTGCCGGACAGATCGAACAACGCCCCGAACCCGCCCAGCCCGCCCATCACCTCGGGCCGGAAGGTGCGCTTGACCAGCGGCTTGATGCGCTCGACCAACGCATTGCCGGCATCGATGTCCACACCGGCGTCGCGGTAGGTCAGGGAGGAAGGTAGTTGGCTCACTTCGAAGTCCGGACGGCGGGCGAAGGGTCAAGTTTAGCGTGATGGATGGGTGGGCAAGGGTGCGGGAGGGCTTCTTTGCGGCCGTTGGTGGGGACGGGGTCGGCTTCTTTCGCCTGACTTGCGTTGTCGCCGGGTTTCGTCCGCCTCGGCGGCGGCCGAGTGACTTTCTCTGCTTGCCCAGAGAAAGTAACCAAAGAGAGGGCACCCCGGCATCGCGCTGTCGCTGCTTCGCAGCGCCAGTTCCCTGCGTTGCTCGGCAACCGGCGGCCGGCGCGGACTCGCGCATCCATGCGCTCGAACATTCGCGCCTTTCCCCGCCGCTTGCCTGCGCTACTCGGCGCGGTGCAGGGGGTTGAACGTCAAGAGCCAAAGCAAAAGCCGGCAGGCGGCAGGGGGTAAGTCACCGGGCTTTTGAAGCACCGTTGAATCTCCCTCACCCGTTCGCGCTGAGGTATCGAAGCGCCCGCCCGAGCCTTCTGATCCTTCGATCAGCTCTGAGCGAGTACGTCTGCGGTGTATTGAAGTGTCCAGGCATGCGCTTCGATACCTCAGCGCGAACGGGGGGGGTAATTTCAAGCCTCTCAGCACGAACGGGTGCGAAGTGATTTCAAGCCTCTGTCGGCTCCACCGCTTCGCGGTTTGAGCCGACCTACACGGGCTTCGGCTGTGGCTCTTCGCTCCCACCGCCCGTCATCGCGCCGAGCAACGCAGCCGGCTTCGGGGAAAGGCGCGAATGTTCGAGGCCATGGATGGCCGAGTCCGCGCCGGCCCGAAGTCGGCGAGTAGCGCAGGGAACCGTGGCCGCGCAGCGGCAACGGCGCGATGCCCGGGTCGCCTTTCTTTTGGTCACTTTTCTTTGGCGAAACAAAGAAAAGCGACTCGGCCGCCGCCGAGGCGGGCGAAACCCGGCGACAGCACAACAGTCAGGCGAAAGAAGCCGACCCCGCCCCACCAACGGCCGCAAAGAAGCCCCCTACATCCCCGACGCGAACGAAGCCCCACCACAACAAGACAACCCAGCCCGGTCCGCCGCCCCACACCCAACAACGAAGAAAAACCTGAACACCCCCTTGACAACCCGATCTATTGCAGCGCAGCATCGACCCCATGAGCTTCGCCGCCGCCACTGCCAACACCTTCATCGACCCGTCCGTGGCGGCGCGCGTCCTTTCCCTCGTCCTCGTACTTATTAGCCGACATCGGTGCGGAGCGGCGACCTAGGGCCTGACGAAAGCAAAACCCCAAAGGAATCCGAAACCCCGCACCGGGCAACCAGTGCGGGGTTTCCTCGTTTCTGGGGCCGGCAAAACCTCCCGCAACCGCCACGGAACCACCCCTTCATGCACAGCGACGCCATCAAGACCGGACCCGACCACGCCGCCGCGCGCGCCATGTTGCGCGCCACCGGGCTGGATGACGCGGCCATCGCCAGGCCGCTGATCGCGGTGGTGCACAGTTGGTCCGACGTGTCGCCCTGCAACCTCAATCTGCGCGAACTGGCCCAGCACGTCCGCGCCGGTGTGATCGCGGCGGGCGGCACACCAATCGAGTTCAACACCATCGCCGTCACCGACGGCATCGCCATGGGCAGCCCGGGCATGCGTGCCTCGCTGGCCTCGCGCGAGTTGATCGCCGATTCCATCGAACTGGCGGTGCGCGGCCATTGCCTGGACGGGCTGGTGGTGCTGTGCGGCTGCGACAAGACCATTCCCGCCGCCGCGATGGCGCTGGCGCGGCTCGATCTGCCCGGGTTGATGCTGTACGGCGGCAGCATCCTGCCCGGCTGCCACAAGGACCGTGCGATCACCATCCAGGACGTGTTCGAGGCGGTCGGCGCGCACGCCGCCGGGCGCATCGACGATGCCGAGCTCAAGGCGGTGGAATCGGCCGCCTGCCCCGGTGCCGGGGCCTGCGGCGGCCAATTCACCGCCAACACGATGGCGCTGGCGACCACCTTCCTCGGCCTCGCCCCGGTCGGTCTGAACGACATTCCGGCACCCGACCCGGCCAAGCTGGCCGCTGCCCGCGCCTGCGGCGAGACGGTGATGGATTTGCTGCGCCGCAACGTCTCGGCGCGTTCCTTCGTCACCCCGCAATCGATCCGCAACGCCGCCGTCGCCGCCACTGCCACCGCCGGCTCCACCAATGCCGTGCTGCACCTGCTGGCAATCGCCCGCGAGGCCGGTTTCGAGTTTTCGCTGGACGAGTTCGACGCCATCAGCCGGCGCACGCCGGTGATCGCCGATCTCAAGCCCGGCGGCCGCTTCATGGCCCCGGACATGCACCTGGCCGGCGGTTCGCGGCTGCTCGGTCAACGGCTGCAACAGGCCGGTCTGATCGTCGACCAGCCGACGGTCAGCGGCCGCTCGCTGTTCGAGGAATTCGCCGAGGCTGCCGAGCATCCCGGCCAGCGCGTGATCCGCGCCCTCGACGAGCCGGTCAAGGCGCGCGGCGGCTATGGCGTGCTGTACGGCAACCTGGCGCCGGAAGGCTGCGTGGTGAAGCTGGCCGGCCACGACGCGCTGCGCTTCGAGGGCACGGCGCGGGTGTTCGACAGCGAGGAAGCCTGCTTCGCCGCCGTGCAGCGGCGCGAGATCGGCAAGGGCGACGTGGTGGTGATCCGCGGCGAAGGCCCGGTCGGCGGTCCCGGCATGCGCGAAATGCTGGCGGTCACCGCGGCCCTGGTCGGACAGGGCTTGGGCGGCGATGTCGCCCTGATCACCGATGGCCGTTTTTCCGGCGCGACCTACGGTTTCATGGTCGGCCACATCTGCCCGGAAGCGGCGCTCGGTGGGCCCATCGCCCGTCTGCGCAGCGGCGACCGCATCGTCATCAATGTCGATGCGCGGACGCTGTCCACCGACGCCGACCTCGACCAGCGCGACAGCCAATGGCGACCGGCCAATCCACCGCCGCGGGTCGGCGCGCTGGCCAAGTTCGCCGCCCAGGTCGGCTCCGCCTCGACCGGTGCCTGCACCGCCTTTCCCGCCCCGCGTTTCTGATCCATCCCTCACCCTCAGACGGAGTTCCACCATGCAGTACTACGGAATCAACGACGCCAACCCGCACGCGCTGCGCGGCCGCACCATTGTCATCTACGGCTACGGCAGCCAGGGTCGGGCGCATGCCCGCAACCTGCATGACAGCGGCTTCACCGTGCTGGTGGCGGCGCGGCCGGGCAAGAGCTTCGACCAGGCACACGCCGATGGCCTGGCCGTGGACACGCCGGAAAACGCCATTCCCAGGGCCGATCTGATCGCCCTGCTGACGCCCGACATGCAGCAGCCGGATCTGTACCAGCGCCACATCGCCCCGCTGGCGCGGCCCGGTGCCGCCCTGCTGTTTGCGCATGGCTTCAACGTGCATTACGGGCAGATCACCCCGCGTCAGGATCTCGACGTGATCCTGGTCGCGCCAAAGGGCCCCGGTGCGCTGGTGCGCCGGCAGTACGAGGAAGGTCGCGGCGTGCCCGCGCTGATGGCGGTGCATCAGGACGCCAGCGGCAAGGCGAAGGAACTGGCGCTGGCCTACGCGCACGGTATCGGCGGCACCCGTGGCGGGGTGATGGAAACCAATTTCGCCGAGGAAACCGAGACCGACCTGTTCGGTGAGCAGGCGGTGCTGTGCGGCGGCGCGACCGAATTGGTCGCGGTCGGTTTCGAAACCCTGGTCGAAGCCGGCTACCAGCCGGAAGTGGCCTACTTCGAGGTGCTGCACGAACTGAAGCTGATCGTCGACCTGCTGTGGGAAGGCGGCTTCGCGCGGATGCACGAATTCATCTCCGAAACCGCGCAGTTCGGCGACCTGACCCGTGGCCCGCGCGTGGTCGACGCGCACGCCCGCGAGCAGATGCGCGCCGTGCTGCGCGAGATCCAGGACGGCACCTTCGCCCGCGAGTGGGTGGCCGAGCACAAGGCCGGCCGCGCCCGCTACGACGCGCTGAAGCAAAAGGATCTCGAACACCCGATCGAAACCGTCGGCAAGAAGCTGCGCGCGCGCATGCCCTGGCTGCAGGAGGCCGGCGCGGCCAAGAAGCCGGTGGCGGCCGCAGCGTAGGGAAGGCAAAAGCGGTTCCAGGGGCCAGTTCCAGAGACCGGACCAGCCGGATCCTCCAGCGTTATTGGAATTGGCAACCGGAACCGCTCCCCCACTCCCACCCACCGACCAGGACTTTCCCCATGAGCGCCCAACCCCAACCCGTCGCCTCCCCCGCCATCGCCCTGCGTGGTGCCGATGTCCTGCTTCGCGCGCTGGAGGCCGAGGGCGTACGGACCATCTTCGGCTATCCCGGCGGGGCGATCATGCCGGTCTATGACGCCCTGGTGGACTCGCCGATCCGCCACATCCTGGTCCGTCACGAACAGGCCGCAGCGCTGGCCGCCAACGGCTACGCGCGCTACAGCGGCGAGGTCGGAGTGTGCCTTGCGACCAGCGGCCCCGGTGCCACCAACCTGGTCACCGGCATCGCCGACGCCTTCATGGACTCGGTGCCGATGGTCGCCATCACCGGCCAGGTGGCGACCTCCCTGATGGGCACCGACGCCTTCCAGGAAGTCGACATCTTCGGCATCACCTTGCCGATCGTGAAACACAGTTACGTGATCCGCGACGCCGCCGACATCGCGCGCACCGTGCGCGAGGCGTTCCGCATCGCCCGCGAGGGCCGGCCCGGCCCGGTGCTGATCGACCTGCCCAAGGATGTCGCCGTGGCCAAGGTCGACTGGCAGCCGCTGCCGGCGGAACCGGCCGAACCGACCCTGCCGCTCGACCGCGCCGCCGTGCAGCGCGCGCGGACGCTGATCCAGTCCAGTCGGCGGCCGGTGTTCTATACCGGCTACGGCGTCGGCCTGGCGCGGGCGGAAGACGCCCTGCGCAGCCTGGTCCGCGCTACCGGCATCCCGGTGGTCAGCACGCTGAAGGGCCTCGGCGGCCTGCCAAGCGACGATCCGAATTTCCTCGGCATGCTCGGCATGCACGGCAGCGTCGCCGCCAACCTGGCGGTGCAGGAATCCGACCTGCTGATCGTCGTCGGTGCCCGCTTCGACGACCGCGCCACCGGCAAGCTGGCCGAGTTCGCGCCACAGGCCAAGGTGATCCACCTCGACGCCGACGCGGCGGAAATCTCCAAGCTGCGCTACGCCCAGGTGCATCTGGTCGGCGAGTTGGGCGCACTGCTGCCGCAACTGGACTGCCGGCCCGACATCGGCCCCTGGCAGGCGCTGTGCGCACAGCGTCGCGCCGACTCGCAGCCGCGCCACGACGCGCCCGGCGAACTGATCTACGCGCCGGCCCTGCTGCGCCGGCTCAGCGAGCTGGCCCCGGCCGACACGGTCATCGCCTGCGATGTCGGCCAGCATCAGATGTGGGTGGCGCAGCACTGCATCCACCGCCACATCAACCAGCACCTGACCTCGGGCGGCCTCGGCACGATGGGCTTCGGCCTGCCGGCGGCGATGGGCGTCGCCATCGGCGCGCCGGGCGCGCCGGTGGTCTGCGTCAGCGGCGACGGCTCGATCATGATGAACATCCAGGAACTGGCGACCCTGCGCCGCTACCGGACGCCGGTGAAGATCGTCCTGCTCGACAACAACGCGCTGGGCATGGTGCGGCAATGGCAGGAACTGTTCTTCGCCGAGCGCTATTCGGAGATCGACCTCTCCGACAACCCGGATTTCGCCGAACTGGCGCGCGCCTTCGGCATCGAGGCATTCGGCATCGAGCGCCGCGACGAAGTCGACGCCGCCCTGACGCGCCTGCTGGCCGCCGACGGTCCCTGCCTGCTGCACGTGCGCATCGACCCGCGCACCAATGTCTGGCCGCTGGTGCCGCCGAACACCCCTAACCACCAGATGATCGACCGCCAGCCGGCCGCATCGACCGCTTCCTGAGCTCCCATCCCACCACGAGGACCGCCGACATGCTGGAACTGAACCTGATGATCGCCAACGCCGAAGGTGCGCTGCTGCGCGCGCTGGGCCTGATCGAACGCCGTGGCTTCCAGCTCGCCTCGGTGTCCTGCGATCCCTGTGCGCAGGGCTGGCAGGTGCGCCTGACGCTGGCCGACGGCGGCCGTCCGGCCGACGTGCTGTTGCGCCAGATCCGTCGCCTGGCCGACGTCCGCTGCGCCAGCCTGGACATCGCCCGCCCGGCCTTCGCCCTGCCGCCGCCGGCGCGTCAGCCGGCAGCGCTCGGCACGCCGCCCTGCAACCGGCGCAGCTTCAGCTTCCTCGGCCTGCCCGAGCGCGTATCCGTGGTTCAGGCAGGTGTGGCATGAGCAGTCACGCCGCCGACACGGTCCGCATCTTCGACACCACCCTGCGCGATGGCGAGCAGTCGCCCGGCTGCTCGATGGACACGGCGCAGAAGTTGCAGATGGCCAGCGCCCTGGCCGAACTCGGCGTCGACGTCATCGAAGCCGGCTTCGCCGCCGCCAGCCCGGACGATTTCGCCGCCGTGCAGGCCATCGCCCGCAGCGTGCGCGGCAGCGGCGTGGCGGCGCTGGCGCGCTGCCAGCGGCACGACATCGAACGCGCCGCCGTCGCGCTGGAAGGGGCCGAGAAGCCGCGCATCCACGTCTTCCTCGCCACCAGCGACATCCATCTCGCGCACAAGCTGCGGATGAGCCGCAGCGAGGCGCTGGAAACCGCCATCGCGGCAGTCGAACTGGCGCGCCGGCACTGCGCCGACGTGGAGTTCTCCGCCGAGGACGCCTCGCGCTCCGACCCGGCCTTCCTGGCGCAGGTGTTCAGCGCCGTGCTGGAAGCCGGCGCGCGCACCCTCAACGTGCCGGATACCGTCGGCTACGCCATTCCGTCCGGCTACGGTGCCCTGTTCGCCTTCCTCAAGCAGAACGTCAAGGGCATCGACCAGGCGGTGCTGTCCTGCCATTGCCACGACGACCTCGGCCTGGCCACGGCCAATTCGCTGGCCGCCATCGAGAACGGCGCGCGCCAGGTGGAATGCACCATCAACGGCATCGGCGAGCGCGCCGGCAACGCCGCGCTGGAGGAGATCGTGATGGCGCTGCGCACGCGCGCCCCGCACTACGGCGTGACCACCAACATCCGCACCCAGCGCCTGTATCCGACCTCGCGCCTCCTGGTCGCCGTCACCGGCAGCGTGGTCGCCCGCAACAAGGCCATCGTCGGCGAAAACGCCTTCGCCCACGAGTCCGGCATCCACCAGCACGGCATGCTGCGGCACCGCGAAACCTACGAGATCATGGCCCCGGAGGATGTCGGCGTATCGCGCTCCTCGCTGGTGCTGGGCAAGCACAGCGGCCGCGCCGCGCTGGCCGACCGGCTGAAGACGCTGGGCCACGAGATGGACGAAGCCGCGCTCAACCGCGCCTTCATCGCCTTCAAGGAACTGGCCGACCGCAAGAAGGAAGTGTTCGACGCCGATCTGGAAGCCATCGCGCTGGGCATCCACGGCGGGGACGCCGGCCCTTGGCGGCTGGTTTCGATCCAGCTTGCCGGCCGCATCGGCCACGGCGCGATCCCCGAAGCGGTGGTCGAACTGCGCCACGAGGACGGCCGGGTGGTGAAGCAGGCCGCCATCGGCGATGGCCCGGTGCATGCGCTGTTTTCCGCCATCGAATTCGCCACCGGCTTCCACCACGGCCTGCGCGACTATCAGGTGCGCTCGCTGTCCGGCGGCCAGGATGCCCAGGGCGAGGCGCGCGTCGATGTCGTCGTCGACGGCCACGAATATCGCGGTCGCGCGGCCAGCACCGATATCCTCGAAGCCAGCGCGCTGGCCCTGATCGAAGTCGTCAACCGCGTCGCCCGCCGCAGCCAGGCGCTGGCCAACGCTGCCTGAACCCGCCACCCTTTCCGCGATCACGCCACCCCGGAGCCTCCATGAAAACCTCCCCGTACATCTGGTTCAACGGCAAGCTGGTGCCCTGGGCCGATGCCACCGTCCACGTGATGGCCCACGGCCTGCATTACGGCTCCTCGGTGTTCGAGGGCATCCGCTGCTACGCCACGCCGGACGGCCCGGCGATCTTCCGCCTGCGCGACCACACCGAGCGCCTGCTCGCCTCGGCGCGCATCTACCGCATGGACCTCGGCTACGACGCCGACACCCTCAATGCCGCCTGCCGCGCCGTGGTGCGCGAGAACCGCCTCGACGCCGCCTACCTGCGTCCCATCGCCTTTCGCGGCGTGTCCGGCTTCGGCCTCGCCGCGCCGCCCGATGGCCCCGTCGATGTCGCCATCGCAGCCATCGAATTCGGTGCCTACCTCGGCGAGGAAGGGCTGCGCCAGGGCATCGATGTCTGCGTGTCGAGCTGGAACCGCGCCGCGCCCAACACCTTCCCGAGCGCCGCCAAGGCCGGCGGCAACTACCTCAACTCGCAACTGATCGCGCTGGAGGCCAAGCGCAACGGCTTCGCCGAAGGCATCGCCCTGACCCCGGACGGCCTGCTCTCCGAAGGCAGCGGCGAGAACCTGTTCATCATCCGCGACGGCGTGCTCTACACGCCGCCGGCAGCGGCTTCGATCCTGGTCGGCATCACCCGCGACACGGTGATGACGCTGGCCGCCGAGATGGGTCTGAAAGTGATCGAACAGGCGATGCCGCGCGAAACGCTGTACCTGGCCGACGAAATCTTCTTCACCGGCACCGCCGCCGAAATCACCCCGGTGCGCTCGGTGGACCGGATGACCATCGGCAACGGCCGCTGCGGCCCGATCACCGCCGCCCTGCAGGAACGCTTCTTCGGCCTGTTCAACGGCAAGACCGAAGACCGCTGGGGCTGGCTGGACCCGGTCGGCCGCGCCGCCGATGCCATGGAAGCTGCCGCCTGAGCCAACAACCCAAGCCCTCCGGGCACCCTTTCCCGGAGGGAAGAAGTAGACAGCCGCTGTTCCCGAATCCCGAATTTCGAATCCCCGATTCCATGCCGCAAACCCTCATCGAAAAAATCTGGAACGCCCATTGCGTCCGTCCCGAAAGCGACGACGCCCCGGCGATCCTCTACATCGACCTGCATCTGGTGCACGAAGTCACCACGCCGCAGGCCTTCGACGAACTTCGCGCGCGCGGCCTGAAGGTGCGCCGCCCGGATCGCACCCTCGCCACGCTCGATCATTCCACCCCGACGCTGCCGCCCAATCCGGACGGCTCGCTGCCGTATGACAGCGAAGCCACCGCGAACCAGGTGGCGACGATGGAACGCAACTGCGATGAGTTCGGCATCACCCTGCACGGCTTCGGTTCCGGCCAGCGCGGCGTGGTGCATGTGATGGGCCCGGAACTGGGCGCCACGCAGCCGGGCATGACGATTGTCTGCGGCGATTCGCACACCGCCACGCACGGTGCGTTCGGCGCGCTCGCCTTCGGCATCGGCACCACCGAAGTCGGCCACGTACTGGCCACGCAATGCCTGCTGCAACGCCGCCCGAAAACGCTGGCCGTCACCGTCAACGGCAGGCTGCGCCCGGAGGCCACGGCCAAGGATCTGATCCTGCACATCATCGGCGTGCTGGGCATGGACGGCGGCACCGGCCACGTCATCGAATACCGCGGCGAAGCCATCCGCGCGCTGTCGATGGAAGGCCGGATGACCTTGTGCAATATGAGCATCGAAGCCGGTGCGCGTGCGGGTCTCGTTGCGCCGGATGAAACCACCTTCGCCTATCTGAGCGGCCGCCCGAACGCACCGCAGGGCGCGGACTTCGATGCGGCGGTGGAACGCTGGAAAACCTTTGTCAGCGACGAAGGCGCGGCATTCGACCGCGAAATCATCATCGACGCCGCCGACGTGGCCCCGACCATCACCTGGGGCACCAACCCCGGCCAGGTCGTCGCCATCGACCAGCCGGTGCCGGCCGCGCGCGACGACATTGCGCAACGCAGCCTTGCCTACATGGGTTTCAACGGCGGTGCGCCGCTGCTGGGTCAGCATGTGGATGTGGTGTTCGTCGGTTCCTGCACCAATGGCCGCATTTCCGACCTGCGCGCCGTGGCGAATGTGCTGCGCGGAAACACGATCGCCGCGCATGTGCGGATGCTGGTGGTGCCCGGTTCCGAAGCGGTCAAGCGCCAGGCCGAAGCCGAAGGGCTGCACGAGATCATCCGTGCCGCTGGTGCGCAGTGGCGTGAGCCGGGCTGCTCGATGTGCCTGGGCATGAATGGCGATCAGGTCGCCGCCGGCGAACTGTGCGTTTCCACTTCCAACCGCAACTTCGAGGGCCGCCAGGGCAAGGGCGCGCGCACCGTGCTCGCCAGCCCGGTGACCGCCGCCGTCTGCGCCATTGCCGGCGTCATCGCCGATCCACGTGATTTCACTGTCGGGGAAGCCGCCTGATGGAACCGTTCGTTCGCTTTGAATCCATCGTCGCGGTGCTGCCGGAAGAAAACATCGACACCGACCAGATCATCCCCGCGCGCTTCCTCACCACCACCGAACGCGCTGGCCTGGGC
>Ga0265293_10001311_pt1 | contig 54626 bp, 74 predicted proteins | sample Munlanlewell138R_FD_192505 | JGI IMG/M metagenome (GOLD analysis project Ga0265293, IMG submission 192505) | Leachate microbial communities from a municipal landfill in Southern Ontario, Canada - Leachate well 138R | ecosystem: Engineered > Solid waste > Landfill > Unclassified | place: Canada... | reverse complement strand
CCTCGATGGCCAGCATCAACTGGTACCGCAACAAGCTGCGTGGCGACGGCGAGAACGTCCCGACGGCTCGCGAGCTGAAGGCGGAAGCCAAGGCCGAGCAGAAGGCCGCGAAGGAAGCTGCCAAGGCCGAAGCCAAGGCCAAGCGCGAAGCCGAGAAGGCCGAAGCCAAGGCGAAGAAGGACGCCGAGAAAGCCGAAGCCAAGGCGAAGAAGGACGCTGAAAAAGCGGAAGCTAAGGCCAAGGCCGATGCCGAGAAGAAGGCCAAGGCTGACGCCGGTGGCGAAGGCGGCAAGGGCCAGGACTTCCTGAAGTAACGCAGGCCTCTGGGCCGCGAACGAGGGGATCCCTCGAACCGCGGGCCCGGTAATATAAGGGAACGAGTTGCGAAACTCGTTCCCTTTTTCTTTACCTGGAGAGATAGCATGAACATCGAATTAAAGCGGGTCTATTATGTTCGAGGATCGGCGCCGGGGCATTGGGCCCGTCGCTCTGAGGTGAAAGACCCGCCCACCAGCGGCTACAGTCATGCGCTGGTAATCGTCGGGGACAAGCGTTCTACTATCCTCTGCCCTTTCACGCTGAGCGCCTTCCAGGTCTCAAATAAATGCTCCGAGCTCGACTGCCCGGCGCTGGACTTGGACAAGGACAGGATGGCTAAGGTCATCGTAGAGACGTGGGAGAGCTGCGTGCGGCTAGGATTCCAGCGGGACTTTGGCGTAGCCGCCATGGTGCTGGCCGAGTTCGGCCATGCGGTGCCGAAGTTCCTGCCTGCCGTAACCACTCTCCCGGACGGCTCGCGCGAAGAGGAGAAGACCCGTGGCGGCAAGCCCGTCGACCATGACGCCTTAAAGCCTTGCAATCCGGCAAGCAAGCGTGCCGAAGTCGCCCGCTTCTTCATGGCAGACGAGCCCCAGTCTCTGCACGAGGCAATGGCTAAGCTGGGCCTCACCCGGTCCGGCGTGCTGTCCCATCTATTCACCCTCAATAAGGACCACGGTGTCGGCTACGACCTAGTGAGAGATTGCGCCATTCTTATCGTGCCTGAGGGGTTCGATTTGTTCGCTTGGGTTGCTCCTGTGCGGGCCGAGAAGCCAGTGCCGATGAATGACGACGGCACCCCCAAGGCTCCACCGAAAAAGCGTACCAGCGGCAAGCCAATACGGGAAGAGGCTCTGAAGCCCATACCGGAGCCCGGGAAGCGCGCCCAGATTGCTCGCATATTCTTGAACTGGGCGCCGGTCATCGACGGCCAGCAGGCCCTCGATATTGACCGCTCAGCCGTGCTGTCCCACCTCTTCACGATTAACAAGGAGAACGGCCTCGGCTACGAGCTGTCCGAGGATGGCTCTCAGGCGAGGCTATTGATCCCCGACGGGCACGAGGTGTTCTGCGCTAAGCAGTCCCGTGCCAAGAAGTCTGCCCCGACGGAGTGAAGCAGATGGCCCGCCCCGATATGCACCTAATCGTCGGCGCCGTCCTGGATGGCGCTGGCATACCCTACACCATAGATCACGGCGGCAGACATATCAAAGTCCGATGGGAGATAGACGGCAAAGCCTACTCCTACTCGTGCTCGAGAAGCCCATCGGACAGACGCGCCCAACAGAATTGCCGGTGCGACGTGCGCAGGATTTTACGATCAGCGGGGGTCCAAGCGTAGGCCCCTCAATTAGATGGCTCGGGTGAACTGCCCGGGGCGTCAAGATACAGTCTTACTTCAACCGCTCAAACTAGGAGAGCATAGCATGACCAACACCTCCCGACCTGCAGTAATGGACGCCTTCGTGGCGGCTTTCGTGGCGCGCCTTTTGGCTGGCGCCGAGGAGTTTAACCGCTCCATCATCGGCTTGCCCATCCCCGAGTCCCCCAAGCTGCTCAGCAAGTCACGGGCCTCTTGGGCCGCAGGAGCTCTTCAGGAGGAGCTGACCGAATTCCAGGACGCGCAGGCGGATAAGGACATCCTCGAGTCTGCGGATGCGCTGATCGACCTCATCTACTTCGCCCTCGGCCGTCTCGTCGAGATGGGAATCCCGGCGCGTATGGTGTTTGACGAGGTGCAGCGCGCGAACATGGGCAAAGAACGCGGGGAGCTGTCCAAGCGTCCGGGCTCTCTCGGCTACGACGCCATCAAGCCCGAAGGCTGGCAGCCGCCGGACCATTCAGCCCTGCTCACCTTCTCGGCAGAAGACCTGGCCAAGGCGCGTCTGTGGGACAGCCTTTCCCCTGTTCTCAAGAAGGTGGCCGAGCTGCGCGCCAAGAAGGGACAAGACTACAACGCCGGTCCCCAGCTCAAGGACTACTTCCCCTTCGGGCATCTGTCCTACGCCCAGATGGTCCACCTGAAGACCCTCCGCATCCACTCACTGCTGGCCGTACTTCAGTCGGGCAAGCAGCCGAACTTCGAGGGCCTGCTGGACACGCTGGAAGACCTCATCAACTACACGACCTTCTATGCTGAAGCAGTTGAGGACGGGTCGGTCAATCAACCTATGTTCGGAGGAGCTTCGGAATGAGCGGCATCAGTCTCCCTTTCTTTGACATCTATGGCGCCCTCATGTCGTGGGTGCTCACGTCCGGCCACGAGGAGGTCAATTCCCGCACCAAGCATCGGGTGAAGGTGGGGCGTGGCGGCACGTCCTTCCGGCTCGACCTGTCGGATGGCATGTTGCCCACGGCGGGCTATCGTAAGCTCTTCCCTAAGAGCGCTGCCGCCGAGGTCGCATGGTTCCTCATGGGCACACAGGACGCCACCTTCATCCGCAAACACGCACCGCTGTGGGACAAGTTCATCGAGCCCCTGGCGAAGCAGGGCGACTTGTTTGATGGCGATGTGGTGGTGGAAGGCATCAAGGCCGCCTACGGGTACCGCTGGCGTCGTCACTTCGGCCGCGATCAGCTGATCGAGGGGGTCAACGCTCTCTCGGCAGACCCGTCCGATCGGCGCGTGGTAGTGGTTGCTTGGGACCCGGCGGAAGACGGCAATGGCGCCAAGGGGCAAAAGAACGTGCCTTGCCCCATGGCTTTCACGTTGAGCCTTACCGCCGGCGAGCTGCATTCCAGCTTGATGATCCGCTCCTCTGACATCTTCGTGGGTCTGCCTTACGACGTCATGGGGCATGCCTTGCTGCTGGACGCTATTGCCGCCACCCTTCGCGTTAAGCTTGGCGTGATGCACATCACGCTGGCCCATCCGCACCTCTACGAGGATCATTGGGGTATGGCCGAGGAGTGTCTGCGGCAAGCGCCCGTTCTGCCGGACTTACAGCTTCCGGGCTTCAACCTGCAGCAGATTATGCGGGCTCCTGACGACTACGTGGCTCGCGTCGCCGAAGAAGCCGCTTCCAAGCAGTGGCCCTCCTTCAACCCTCGCCCCTTCGTAGTGGAGTAAGCATGGAAGCCCCCATCAAGCGCACCCGGGACCAATGGGACAGGTTCTTCTTCCGCTTCGCCTTGGAAGTCGCGACCTGCTCCAAAGACCCCGACCGCCAGGTGGGGGCTGTTCTCGTGCCAGGCGACCGCCGGCAGCTGTCTATGGGCTACAACGGCTTCCCCGAGGGGATTCCAGACCTGCCCTCGCATCTTGCGGACAAAGCCTTCAAGCTGGCAAACATGGTACACGCCGAAGAGAACTGCCTCCACCAATCCCCCTTTAATCCGTCGGGGTGCACGATGTACGTGACTCGCTTCCCCTGCCACCACTGCGCCGAGCGCATCCAAGGCGCCGGGGTCTCGCGGGTCGTTGCGCCTCCCCCTGAGCTCGGCCACCCGCGATGGGGAGAGTCTTGGGCGCGAGCTCTCGACATCTTCAAGCGGGGGAGTGTCGAAGTCTCCCTCTTCACCAACTAAAGGATATACGATATGGGTAAACTCAACCTCCTGCTAGCCGTATCCCGTGACGGCTTTGTGGCGCGTGGTCCCAATGACGACATGCGGTGGACCGGCTCGGCCGACAAGGCGCTGTTCAAGACTCTCACCATGGGCACGATCCAGCCCTTGCTGTGCGGGCGTACAACTTTCGATCTGATGCCGCAACTCGAGGGGCGTGCTCTGGTGCCCCTCAGCACTAACCCGGAGCTCGGCATGAGCCTCGAGGCGGCAGCGTCGCGATACCCTGGAGCCTGGCTTATCGGAGGGCCTACGATTGCCCGGGCCGCTCTGGATCGCGGCCTGGTGCGCTTGGCCTACATCAGCAAGGTCCAGGCTTCGGTCAAAGAAGGTATCCCCTTCCGCCCGCTGGAGAAGCTCCTGCAAGACCGCCCCAAGGCGGAGATGTGGGTAGACACTGGGGTGCACGTCCAGGTCTTCGGGGTCAAGCGTGGCTCGTGAGGTTCGCCTGTGGGAGTGGCTGCGCGACGGCCTCCGCGGCACGGCAGGCCTCCATATGCGCCGGGTTGAGAACCTGGTGGGCGATGGAGACCCCGACGTCGACGGGTGCTATCAAGGCAGCTACTTCGAGGCGGAGCTGAAGGGGTGCGACCGGCCGGTGCGTGGAGGGCTTCTCGGGTTCGAGGTCCGCCAGTCCCAAGTCATATGGCACCGAAAGCGGTGGCGCGCCGGCGGCAATATCTGGCTCTACGTGCGAGTGGGCAAAGGGCGAGAGATTAAGAGGTATCTCGTGCCAGCTAAGCATACCGCTAGGATCAAGGAGGGGGTCACCGAGCAGGAGCTGGCCGACCTCGCCGTCCTGCCCCCCGACCACTCGGCGGCAGACTTCCTCCGGCGGGTCGTACTGGCGGAGCCACGATAGACCAAGGGCCTTCGGGCCCTTTTCTTATGCTCAATAAATATGCGCGATGCGCGCCCGCCCGGGCGTATAGCACGCTTTGCTGGAAAAGGGAGCCCTTTGGGGAGAAAATATATTTTTGAAAAAAGTTGGTTGAAGGGGCTCCCATACCCAGCGTTTTGCTCTATTATCTATCCATACCAACGCAACACACTTAAGGAGTTCCATCATGAAGATCGCTGACATCATCCGCGCAGGCATCGCAGCCGCCAAGACCAACGAGCAGATTCTCTCTGACGTCAAGGCAGCTCATCCGCAAGCCAACACCAATGCTGCTTGCATCAACTGGTACCGCAGCAAGGCCAAGAAGGCTGAGACCAAAGGCGCCAAGAAAGCCGCCGCTAAAGTGGAAACCCAAAAGACCCCTATCGCCGCCGCAATCGGCCACGGTTGGACTGTCGACAAGCTCAAAGAGTTCAAGGGCATGGAAGGCAGCGGCTACAATGCCGACCTCTACCGCGACGGCGTTAAGGTGGCAGAGGTGATAGACGACGCTTCGGGCGGCCCTCTGATGATCCAATGGCTTGACAAAGCCACCGAGACCTTTGACACCGTGGACTATCAAGGCAAGCCCTTTGCTCGCCGCTGCACCAAGGAGGAGAAGCTGCTTCTCGAGTACGTAGCCACTCTGCCCGCTTACGAGTGCCACGGCATGACTCTTGCCCACAGTGACGAGACCTTCGTGGACGACCTTGTAAATCATGGCTTTATCGTGAAGCAAGTGCGTTCGCTGGTTCGAGGCAAGGTCGCCTTCATTACGGCCGAAGGCAAGGTCTACACCATCAAGACCGCTCTGTCAAGCGACGTCCGCGCACGCATTGAGCTGCAACACAAGGGCGCCACTATTCTCAATGACATCGACGAGAATGCCGCGGCCGAGATGCTCAAGGCGGCTCGGTAACCCCTAAAACGCGCAATGCACTGCGAATAATGGTCTTCCCCCGCTCCCTTTATGGGGAAGACCACCTATAATGGATTCCGTAGCGCCACTGCTACTTGACCTTGAACTTGGAGAAACACCATGAACCTCGAAACCTTCAACATGATGACCCTCGTCGCTATCCACAACGCCATCAGCGACAAGCCCGCCTCCCTTAAGACCTTCTCTCAGCGCTCGAAGGCCGTCGATCGCATCAACAAGATTGCCACTGAGAAGGGCATCAAGCTGTCTGACCTCTTCGACGAGAATGGCATTGCCAAGCCCACCGAAGCCGCCAAGCCCACTGAAGCCGCCAAGGAGCCCTCGGAGGTGACTTCGGGCATTGCCTCTATGTTCTCGCAAATCAACTCCGCCACTAAAGCCAAGGAGCCGAAGGCGGAAAGTAGAACCGCAAGCGCCCCGAAGGACAAGGCCGAGAAGAAGGAGAAGAAAGCCAAGGGCTCAGTCATCCGCCACGTGGCAGAAGGCTTGCTGATGGAGGTCATCACGCATGACGAAGACGGCCGCCCCTATGGCCATCCGTATGACGTCATCCTCGCCAAGATTCACGAGCAATTCCCGGAAGGCAAGACCTCGGTGGCATGCCTCCGCTGGTACGCTGTCCACATGCGCGACCGTGGCGAGCGCGTCCCCAACCGCCCGCGTGTGGCCCCCAAAAAGGCCGACTGACATGGCTCGGGTACCTATCCGCTTTAGGTGCCCGCACGGCCTCCACCAAGCAGAGTGCTACACTTGCGTGGAGGCCAAGCGGCGCTCTTACCCATCAATCAAGAAGGACATATCAATGACTGCTCAAATGAGAATCTCCATCGTGGGAGAGAGCTACCACAAAGGCGCCTACGAGGCCCGCATCCGCCTCAAGAAGGGTGAGGAGCTGTGGCTCATCCGCGAGACCAATAACTCCTTTGACAAGAACGCCGTGGCCGTGCACAACGCTGATGGGCAGAAGCTGGGCTACATCCCACGCCAAGACGCCCCGGCCGTTGCCAAGGTCATCGACTCCGGCAAGACCTGCAAGGCAGTAGTGCGCCTCGCAGGCACCACCGCCATCGAAGTCTCTTGGTGAGGGCTCTGCCATGCTGAAGAATATGCTCGGGGTTCTCGTAGGCTTCGCCTTCATCGCTGCCGCTGCTTCGGCCTTCGTACATTGGCTGGACCGCCCTGAAGTCCACAAGTCATGGGCGACACAGCAGTGCATCGACGTCAAGGACCCGGCCGCAGCAGCGGCTGGGCGTAAGACTGAATGGTCTTGCGACAACCTCCCTCCGCGGTATGAACTGATTTGGGTCAAATAGGAGACTTGCCATGCCTCGCGCTTCCACTCTTATCCTCGCCATGTCCGTAGCTTTAGCCCTCGTGGTTGGGGGCTCGGTAGTCCTCTCGATCAAGGCAGCGTTCAGCAAACTCGGCCACGAGTTCAGCTGCGCGCTAGCCTCCCCCAATGCGGAAGGCGATAAGTTGGTGGGAGGAAAGGAGTGTCCGACTGTCGCCAAGCCTGAGACCGCCAAAAATCAAGCGGTCGAGCGTGTCGAGGCGCGGTTCTAGGCGCACTAGGGCGCTCGAGGTCAGCTAGGCCCTGATGCTCAGCTAGGTCTACCGGTCCGAGCGGACAGTCTCACGCCTGAGGCATAAAAAAGACGCCTCCCAAGAGCGACCTTGGGAGGCGTAAAACCATTTGCGCGGCGAAGGAGAGCGGCCGGACCGCGCAAACGGGAGGGCCTAGCGGTGAATGAATTCCTTTATGCCAATCCACACGGCGGCGAGGAGACCCGAGACGATGATGCCCGTAGCCGCGAGCATCCCCTTCTTCTTGATGCTCTCCGAAGTCTGCCGCCATTCACGCAGGTGCTGGAAGTCTTTCTGCACCTCGATCGGGTCATCCAGCTTCACACCGAGCATCAGAAAAGACTCCCGTACGGTCTCGCGGATGATGACCCGGGCCTCTTCCGGAGTCAGGGTCTGAAGCAAGCGCTGGGATTGCGTCTTGCTGTCTTGTGGTTGGAAGTCTTGGCTCACTTTGCTGGTCCTTTTGTCGGTGGTTGTGCTTGGTCTGTCGTGCTCCTCGGCGTCACGCGTGAGTCGCGGTAAAAGTTGATCTGGAAGGAGGCCTCTTGAATCCATCGGGCCACTTCAGCGAGATTGCGGGCCAGGGCGGCATAGCCCTTCTCAGTCACCGCAAATAGGGCAACCCCGTCGACCTCGACGACTTGCCAATGCACGGCTTCCGTGCGAATCGGTTGGACGTCAGGGAGTACCGCTGCTGGGGGCTGCTTGACTTCCGCCGGCGGCTGCTCCTTCGGAGGCAGACTCGAGCAAGCGGAGAGCCCGATCAGTGCCAGCGTTAACACGGCGCTCGATAAGCCCCGGCTTACGCTTGGCAAGCGCGCCGAGGTCGTGACTGGATAAGACATCAAGAATCTCCCTCTGGTATGCGCCCGCCTCACGCTGAGCTTTGTTGAATGCGGTCAGAGCCTCACGCTGAGCCTCAGCGGCGGACTCCCACTTGTCAATGGCCTTCTCGAAGGCGTCAGCTCTAGCGCTCTCACGGCTCACGTCGGCTTGCAGCGTGGCAACTCTGGCGGAGAGCTCTGCCTTGCTGTCCACCAGGCCGGCATAGTGCTTATAGGCCAAGAAGACCGCAGCCACGCCAAGGGCAACCGCGCCGAGCTTAAGCCAGTTAATTGTCAGGGCCATAGTATCCTCACGGGTAAAGACTGGCCGGCAGCTCGAAGTGGGGACCGTCCAAAAAGGCCGACTTCCCGGCAGCCTTGCGGCGGGCGGTGTACTCGGCCACGGCGCGCTCTGGGTCGCCAACATTGGACAGGACCATATCCCAGACACCTCCCCAGCGGATTGCTACGGCTTCGAGCTGGCTGGCTTGTTGCACCGCCTTGGCGACCTCGTAGCAGAGAGGCCATTCCCAGGCCAGTTGCCCGCGACCGTTCACTGTCTTGAGAGGCACGAGGTCGACTGCGTGGCCGAAGCCGTCAGCGCCGACCAGGTGGCGAGAGTTCATTGTTTGACTGGCGCCCTGGGCGACAAGCTGCTTTTGTCGAGAGGCGGTGCGCAAACCCTCGAACACCTGGAAGTCGACAGTCGTGAGAGTGATGGCGCGCTCAACGACCCGAACAAGATCGGGGTGCACGCCTTGAAGGTTGGACCGAGACTTGGTCCCCAGTACGAAGGTCATGGCATATCCTCCACAACGGGGCTTGCAGCAGCGGGGGAAGACTTGGAGGCGGGTAGGGACCGAGTGGAGTAGCGGGACGCCACAGCTGCAGGCCCCATTATTTTCTTAGTGGCGACGTCTTCCCAGGTGGCCCCGAAGACGTAACTACCCACGATGCCGATAAGGGTGAAGAAGGCCATGGTCATGGCGGTATCGGCAGGCCCAGTGTCGAGGCCTCTGATTAGGATATACCCAATGACGAGCATGCAGAAGCCCGACACCGCGAACATAAAGCGGCGCCGGACTGTCCAGCAGAAAAGCTCCTCTTTGGGACGGGTGGCCACGTTGGCTCCAAGGTAGTGACGACAATACAATGGCTCGATATTGCCAACACTGGTGAGCTATGTATGCCGTCGCTTACACTACTACACCGCCACGCCAGCCGTCCAGCCCGAGGCAAGGTAGGTTGAGCGCACCTCTTCGTCCTCCACTAAAACGGCTACTCCGGGGCGGGGAGAGTAGAACTCCCAGCCATCCGAAAGGCGCACCGCGATGGCTCCGTCATGTCCCTCCCATTCGCCGACAGCACTCGCGGCCACGATGTACCCGTCCCCCTCGGCAGGGGTTATGGTAGAAGGGTCCGCGACAGCGCGGCTCTTGACCGTGGGGTGGAACCCGATGCGCCCGAGCAATAGAAGGTTGTAGTCCATCCCGGTGTTCCACCCGGACTCTCCTAGGCTCCAGCCATACAGGAGGCCGGATCGTGGGTCTACTTTTGCAGGCATTTATATTCTCCAGATTAGATTGGGACGGGGACAATGCTGTCCTTGAGCTTGGTGACTTCGGCGCCTTCCCCAACAGCGAAGACTGTGACAGCCTCGGAGGTGAAGAGCACGACCTCGAAAGCGCCAGAGTTAGGGTCTGACTCAACCTCGCCCAGGCTAATGCCGCTCTCACGGTGCACGACCCGGATAGTCCGGGCCAGCGGCGCGTCATTGGGGTCGGTAACCACGCCGGCGATGCGCCGATAGGAGAACCCCGGCGGCACAACGGGCCGGCCGGGGACGGACGCGACAAAAGGCGAGGTAGCGAGCACTTCGAAGGTCAGCTCTTCAACGTCGAAAACGGCTGCGATGAATCCTTGTGAAGTAGTATTGTAAATCAATAGGGCTTTCTCATCTGTAAGCCAATGTATGAAGCCATTGGCGCTAGACCCGAAACTGCCCCGGTACCCCGCCGGCAGGCTAAATGGTATGCGCTGCATATCCGAGAGCCTGATGAGGCACAGAGTCGTAGCCACGGTGCCATTAGTGAGCCCAAGCAGGTACTTGCTATCCGGACTAAAGCTCAAATCGCCGTCCTGGTAAGATACAGTGTGCCGCGTCCCGGAGTAGGCAGTAGCGGCTAGAGTTGCAGCATCGTAGAGCCGGGTAGTGCCCCAGCCGGAGGCAGAGGAGACGCTGCCTACTGCAATCCAATTACCGTCGGATGACCAGGCCACGGCCTCCCCACGAGCTGTCAGCCCAGGCAAGTCAGCGTCCGGAGTCAAAGCTGGGTAGTTGAAAACTCGGGCAAACGGAGTGGCATTGGTGCTGACAACAAACTTGGCTCCGTTGGGATGCCAGGCGACCTGGTAGGCGGGCGCCGGAAGCGACCCTGTCGCAAGCTGGTTGGTGTCTTTAACCAGAGTCAAGGGGTCCCAAATCTCCAGATACGGCTCCTCGGCTGTGCTCAGGAAAAACTTGGATTGGTCCGGAAACCACGTCAGGCTACGAGGCTGGCCGTTGGGTACACTGGTGGCGGGAGTGGCTATGCCGGTAGCCATATCCACTTTGCGCAACCTCTGGGAAGTGTTAGAGACGGCTTGCGAGACGATGAGAAACTCCCGCGACGCCGGCACGAGGCCTTCTGTGCGGTTGTTGGACGCGCCGGCGCCAGTGCCGTCAAAAGAGACGGGCAAACGGACCTGATCGGTATTGCTGGGAGTCCACAGGGCGAGCTGCCCCATAGCAGCTGAGTTGGGGAAGACCACAATCTCGCAGGGGAGAATCTTCGGGTATTTCATAGGAATTCATCCATAACAATAACAAGGGAACCGCCGTCGGGCGGAGTAATTTGGACCTCATCCATCGCCAGCTCGATGTCTGCTCCGCCGGAGTCGGCCACGAGGACCGGGATAATCACCCGCTGAAAGCACTCGAGCCCATCACGCTCGGAGAACACCTCAATCGTGCCGGACCCTCCCATAAGCGCCATTGTGGTGCCTGGGACAATGTACGACGTTCCCGTCATACCGGATGCCGTCGTGAGCTCCAAGCCCTGGAAGTCCCTGACCGTCACTCCGTAGGTGGTGCCGGCTTCGGGCTCGGAGGTTCCGCCGTCGGTGAAGCCGAGCAGGACGCTGCCGGTTTGCTGCACACGGTTCCGGTGACTCCAGGTCAAGGCGATCGACGACAGCACTTGAGAGGGCCAGTAGACTCCATTGACCTGCACTTGTGCTGGGGGATAGGGGCGAGCTGCACGACCGCGCAAAGCGACAGGCATCGCCACGGCGTCAGTAAGAGGCACCTCGCCGCTACCGGACACCGGGGCGATCTTAACCCCAATGGTCTCCCCGCTCACGTACTCGGTATCTTCAGCTGAAGAGTATTCGTCCCAGAAGATGATACTGGCGCCGGCTTCGTGCGTCGTGGGCACGGTGTCGAGAACCCCGCGCTTCACAGTGATGAAGCCGCCCAGCTCATTTATGCCCTCGATGGCCATCAGCTCGGTTCCGATCTGTAGCCAAGTGCCAAGAGTAACCTGGTCGAGAGCGTACGCCTCGGTGATCGCGATCTGAGTATCGGAGCGACTGACAGGTGCTGCAACGTCTGCCCCTGGACTAAAGTCCACCAGCCCACTGTCCTCGTAGCCCGTGCCGCTATCAACATAGATGCGGGCGTTGATTGCGGAGCCGCCAGGAGACACCGCCGCCCCTCCCACATAGGATGCGTCGGGGTTATTGGTGAGCAGCAGGTCCACGACGTCCTGCCCTTGACGCTGCACCAGCTCCAAATAAGGCACTTCAAAAGACAGCTGGCGCGTGGCCGGCTTCGGCGGCTGTGCAGGGTTGTCCCATATGGGCTCGCTCGGAGTGACGGGCGAGGCCAAGGGCATCGAGAAGGCGTCCTCCATGCACGTGATCTTGATGCGGTTGGTCTTGCCATCACCGTAGGCCATCGACACTACTCGCATCACGGCGCCATGCAGGCCGAATTCAGGCCACGTGGCCTTGAAGACGTCCCCAATCTCGAGGTCCCTCGCCGTGCGATCCGCGTAGATGTCGCAAGAGGCATACTGCCCGGAAAGGGAGCGCAGGTTGAGCATAGCGACACGCCCGGCCATGCCGGCATCTGGCAAGCCGATGAATTGGAGCGTAGTGGCCACTGGCGCCCCCTGCATAGCTGCCAGAGCCGGGTCTTGCGCAGTGACAGAAGACGATGCTCCGGTCGTGACGTTCCAATAGTTGATCGTCACGGAAGTCGTGAGCTCCCCGAACGTCGGGCGTCGGAAGTTCTCCACCTTCTGGATATGCCGCTCATCCAGCTCCAGGATGTTATCGGCATCGTAGTCGTCGCGGATCAGCCGAATCTTGAAGAGGCCGGTACGGCGGTCAACGAAGAGCGCTGCGTTGGCGTGCTTCAGCAACTCCGTCGTGAAGTCCTCGATGGACTTCTGGCGGTCCCAGAGGATGCAGACCCCGAGACGCTCCGCTCGCAATTGCCTTGCGGCGGCACGGAAGCTCGCATCGTCCAGGTCGCTCTCCATATACCCCATGCCCCAATCCGGGTCGGTGAGCGTCTCACGGATGGCGTGGACGATGTTCATGGCGGGGGACTCGCCCATGAATGCGAAGAAGATGGCGTTGTAAAGGGCCGTCGGGTCAGAGCCGTCAATGACTGGCACCCCAACCTGCGGGGTGTTGATGAGCTGCTCGGTGTAGCCCACGTTGTCGAGGTCGATATTGACCCCGTAGACCTCCACCTCGTTATTGCCGGACCAGTCCCCTTGCCGCGACAGGATAGGGGCGGCCTCGGCCAGCGTGTTCGGAAACTCGTCCAGCGGATCAGGCGCCCCGTCCGTGACGATTACCATGACATTGTGGCGCTCCCCGCTGTGCGGGCTAAACCAGGACTTGGCGTAGGCGAAGGAGGACGTGAAGGAGGTGCCTCCCGAAGCCGAGAGCCCCATAATGAATGTCTTGAGGCTGTTAATCTGCGCCTGGCCGATGGCGGTGTATGACCGCGAGCTACCGCTGAGTGTGCGGATAGCAACGTCAACCGGAGCCGGGGAATCTTGGGATAAATAGGACAGCTCATCCAGCACTTGGATCATATTGTCCTTCATGACGTCCAGGCGAGTCCTGCCGCCTCCCACTGGCTCCGCCATGGAGCCGGAAGTATCTAGGGCAAACAGGATGCGCTGACGCACGGCAAAGGCGGCAGCAGTTGGAATGACTGCCATTTGCGGGTACCATTGCGGCAGGCCATCTTGGCGCACCATCACCCGAGAGACGCGGAAATCCCACTTTTTCAGATAGGGGTTCATGCCGATATACATCTGCCGGAGCACGACCCCAACTACTCCACGGAAAGCAGGCACGAGGCCGCCAAGGCGGGATTGCAGGTAGTCATTGACCCCTTGAGTTGGTTCCCCAGTCTCAAAGTCCAAATACCCCTCGATGCCACCTTCGCGGGATTCCCCACCGAACAAGTCAGACCGGTTAATGCGAATGCTCCCGGCACGGCGGGAGCCGAGCCAGGCGTCTTTTTCGTCTACCCGTATGCGGACAATCTTGTCTACCGGGCCATGACACAAGATCATATGAATGCCCAAGTAATACTTATATCCGACTGTGACCTTCTTACTGCTTCCGCCCATTGGCCACCTCCACAACTTGTCGAGCCATCTCGTCGCCCGTGTCCAGGAGTTTCTCCTCGTCGATACCCTCTTTCAGGAAGGTATCCCAGTCCAGTCCATGGCGCAAAAAGAATGCCCTGGCTCCGCGAGAGCACATGCGCGCCTGCCGGATATGTTCCATTTTGATCTTCACTTCTTGCCGCCTTTCTTCTTGACAGCTACCGTGCGGAGGTCCCCATACCAGACCACGTTGGGGCCGGTGATGTCCTTCGTGCCGAAGAGCACCGGAATCTCTCGCCCGTCTTCGGCCGTCGGGAGAGAAAAATCCCCCAAGCCGGCGGGCGGGGCGGACTGCGCCTTCGGCACCGCCATCGTGAACCCGATGACGAGAGCGGCCACGAACACTGCTGCATAAATCCAAGCCATTGTTATCTCCTAAACGATAGAGGAGCCGTTGAAGGGATTCCGCGACGGAATCCAGTCGAAGCCTCCGTAGTTCTCCAGATTGTTGAAACGATCATTGCACGTCTGCCGGTCCCGTGGGCACCCAGGGTAGAGCGTAACGGTCAAGCTCCCGTAGATCATCCCGTAGGACATGCCATAGCCCTGGTCGGTGAAGAGGCGGCTCAGTGAGACTGATCCCCTCATCATGACCACCGTGGCCCCAGAATGCCCTGTGATGAGCCTGGAGGTGCCATCTGGTAGCTCGATAATGCCCATGGCAAAATAGCCGTCTGGGAAGCCTGCAGCCTCAGGTATGGTCAGCGTCATTCCGTCAACACTGGTGGGCACGCCTTGGACCGCGAAGTCTGCCTTAGCGACTTTACACCGCCGGCCGTAGAGAAAATGCCGGCACATGCGTTGGTAGCGAGCTCCCAGCCCAGGGCGCTGCAGCGACGTAAAGACAGAATCAAAGGAGAGAACAATCTCTGCCCCGCGAGGCTTGGTGCCAGCTAGGCGCCCTTTCCAAATGACGTGGGTATCCTCCCCGTCCTCTACATCGTCGCGCTCCCAGATGGTGAGCCCGACGACGGTCTCCACCGAATCTTTAAGCCAACGAGAAGCCGCCTCATTTTGCAGGTCGAGGGTGATGTCTATGTCAGCCCTCGCCACGTCCTGCTTGGACTCGACTTCGCTGTGCGATATAGCTGCGGGCTGATAGGTCTCGTTGTTAAAGACAATGGGGTAGGGGGCGTTGGTGTAATTCCACACCAGCCGCTCCTCGTAGTCTTCTGAGAGTAGGGCGTTATATAGCCCATCGCCCGACCCCAGGGTGATGGCTTGAATGCCGTCCCGCGGGGTATTGTCAAGCATATCCAGGTACGTGGTATTGAAGAGAGCCACGGCCACCGTATGGATGTTCACGTCATTGTCGACGGCCTTGGAGTAATTTCCTCGGCGGTTGATGACGTCTCGGCCTATATTGGCTGCGGTTGTTGCAGAGCTCACCGGCTCGGGCTCGCCGTCGGTGACAACGAATGCTGCCCGGCGGAAGCCCATGGAGCGGATGGCAAAGTGATCGACGATGCGGCGCATAAAGCGGTCGTAGGGCGTCCCGCCGGTAGCCTCCAGGCCGGAGACGAAAGCCTTGAGGCTTTCGAAGTCTCCCGTCTGGGCATTCCACCGAGTCTCTAGGGCGTCCTGTGAGCTGCTGAAGGCATGGACCGAGACGTGCATCTCAATGTCGCGCTGCTGGCGAATCTCATTGAGCCGGTCAAGCACCAGCAGCATCTGTGCCTTCACCAAGTCGAGTCGGGTGCGGGTGCCGACCACCAGCTCATTCATGGAGCCAGAGACGTCGATGACAAAAAACAAGTTGTTATTACGGGAAAAGGGGTCGACAGACCCCACTTCCGCAAATCGGTAAAAAGCTGTGAGAGCACTCATGATCCTGGGACCTCAATGATGGGCATAGAGATGGTCGCGCCGCCGCCACTCGTGTAGTTTACCTCGACACGATCCGAGTCGAACCGAACGCACGTCATGATGCTGATCCGGCGAATTTCGGGCAGTATCCAGGTCGTCCCGGAGCGAGGCGAGAGGCGCAGAGCAGTCTGGCTATTTGCGACGATAGAAGCCGCCTGGACGCGGTAGAACCGAAGCTCGCCAGTATTCCGCTCGACGACTATATCAAAAGGGGTATTATCCGCTATGCCGGCCACGGGCGTGTCCACCATTAGCACGTCATATCCCGGGTCGTCTGGATTGGGGCCGACGCCGCTGGTGGGGGCGAAGTCCTTGTTGTGGGAGCGGTACCAAAAATCACGGCGGCGGCCGCGGCGGGAGTGAATCCACTCAAGCATGCGCATCCGCTCGGCGCGGTCCAAGGCCGACCACGACATGCGGCTGGCGGTCTGGGCGTCCGAGTAGACGGGAGTGCCTGCGATGATGCCGGTACCGTTGTCCACTTCGTCGAGTTCGCGGAAGTGGTTCTCAGTCAGCTCGGAAATGAGGACGTTATCATCCAGCAGGACGTCTTTGCCGCGATATTGCGGGTATGAGTAGCTTGGCTGAAGCTCCAAGGCCCCGACGGCTTTAATCACCAGTTGCGCAGCGATAACCGCCCGGGTGCTCAGAGTGTAGTCAGGGCTCTGGGACCAGCGCACCACCTGTAGGGGTATGATGCACGCATCGTAAAGGGTTGCTGCGGGAGCAGTGGCGAGGGTCAGTTCGGCAACGTCAAAGACCTCCACCTCGGTGATATGGAAAGCCCTGTCATTGGACCATACGACGACGCGCTGGCCGACTCCGAAGAAGCGCTCATCAAAAGCCCCCACAATCGTGTCCTGCGCTGGCATGACGTTACCGATGTTCTCATAGTGCTGCCACATAGGGAACAAGAAGTCCTGCACCTGGGTGCGGGAAAACACCTTGGCCCGGCCGTACTGCTCCGGGTCAAGGTGGCAGAGCACTTGATAGGACTGGCGAGGGAGATGCCGTAGAGCAATGCGGTCCTCCCCCGCTTTGCAGCGGATGACGTCGGTCAGCCATTCGAGGCTCTCGGTAATGCCCCGCTGCGGGATGAAGGGCCACAATTCCACAGTTATCCTCCTAGTGCCATATTCCTAATGGTCGTGCGGTTGCGGTGCACGACGTTCATCAAAAGCTCCTCCCCTGCGGCGGTGGAGAGGTAGTCCCCAATGACGCCAGTATCGAAAGCATTCACCTGCTTGAGGTTCAGTACCGGCGCCGGCTGCTGGCTGGGAGCTCCGCCTTCCGGGTATGCCCGCGAAGTCAGTTCCCGCCCACGTACCGTTGCCGGCCCACGAACAATCTCCGGGCCGTACTCTCCAACAATGCCAATCTTGCCGGCTGGAATCTGCCCGCCTTGGTCATAGGCCCCGGAGAACTGCGCCCCGTTGATCTGCGCCAAGATGGAGGCACCTGCGGCTGCTACGCGCCCCATCTCCGCAAGGTTGGCAGGGAAACCGAGCTCCTGAGCCTTGGCCAAGCCGGTTGCGATCGACATAGCCGATTGAGCGACCGAGAAGGCCTTGCTTACCGCGAATAGTGCCCTATACGCGGTAGACTGTTCGCCGGCATACGACTTCGCCAGCCCTGCCAGCCCGTCGAAGAGCTGCTCGCCGACACTAAGCTGAGTCTGCAGGCGCTTCATCTCTGCGGCCTCAGTCTCGTCGTCAAATTGCTTTTTAAGACGACGCAGCAGGTCTTGCCGCTGGAGCTCGGTAATCTCCTCGTTAGAAAGGATCAACTCGCGCCGGCGATCATAGGTCTGCTGCAAAGCCTCCTGCTCAGTCAGCAGCCCGCTGTAAAGCGAGTCGATACTGGACTGACGGTAGCGGGCAACATCGGCCAGCTCCTTGTCCCGAGCCTTTGTAATGGCCTCCTGCATGCGCGTCTGAATCTCGGACCCTGCGGCAGTGTTGGCCTCAATGAGAGCCATACGGCGGGCGTAGGACTCCTTGATGGCCTCTTCCTGGGTCAGCAAGCTTTGGCGGAGCTGCTCCACCTCAGAATTGCGGGATTCGCCCAACTTAGCCAGCTCTTCGCCGCGCTCCTTCTCGAGGCGGGCCATGAGCTGCTTCCGCTGCGCGCTATTCGGGTCAGTGTTCTCCTGGATGATCTTCGCCCGACGCTCGTAGGACGCCTGGATGGCCTCCTCTTCTGTCTGCAGCGACTCGATGACCGCCTTGAACTCCTGTTCCCGCTTCTTGCGCGCTGCTTCAGCGGCTTTGTCAACGCCCGCTGTCGGAGTTTCCCCTTCGATGCGGTACTTAGCCAGGCGATCCTCACCGGAATTGCGCTGGGCTTCCTGCGCCTTGTCGTACTCCTCCCGCAGCTTGCGGGTTGCAGTGATCTGATCCTCCACAGCTGCCACAGTGGCATTACGCTCATCGAGGATGGCGCCGATAGAAGCCTCGCGCGACTTGGCGATGCCGTCCAGGGTGTTGTCCAGGCGGGCCCCGACATTCGCGAACGTATCATCCGAGAAGATGGCTTTGACACCATCGACGAAAGCCGTCGCGTACGCCTTAATGGCGTTAAACCCTGAGATGAACTCCACCACCAGAATCTGCAGCATAGCCCGCACGTTCTGGGGGAAATACTTGAAGGCGTCAATTAGGAACTTGACGACGGCTTCTCCCTCGTCGCCCCACTGCCCAAAAGTATCAGTGAAGAGCTTCGTGAGGAAGTTGACGGTCGTCGTGATGTCGGTCCCCCAATCCCGGAAGGAGATACCGATAGCATCCAGGTAGCCCTCAATCTCGCCAGAGGCGAACATAGTATTGAGCTCGGTCAGCGCGTCGACGCCCACCTGTATGGTGTCCTTGATGAGGTCGCCTGCCCCGCCGCGCATGATATTGAGCAGCAGGTTGTTCCACTGCTCGTCCAGCGCCAGGATGGTGTCATCCAGCTTGCCCAGGCTATTAGCCATCGCGCCGGCAAAATCATTCTCGCCAAGGGACATGAGGTAGCCCTCAATCTCCTTGGCGTTATTCTTGACGGTGGTAGTGACGCCGCGGAAGGTGAAGGCGATGGAGTCGCCCATGTTCTTCGTGCGGATACCGAAGGAGCCGAGGCTCTGGAAGTTGCCGGTCGTCGCGTTGGCTACCGCATCCACCATCTCGGTGATGTCTTTGCCCAGGGAGGCCGCGGTGTTGCCATAGCTGGTCAGGGCCCGTTCGCTCGGGTCCAGGCCATAGTTCACCAGCTTGATGAACGCGGTATTGAGGTTGTCGATGGCGAAGGGGGTCTGCTCAGCGTATTGCTGGAGAACCTTAAAGACCTCGTTGGCGCTCTCGAGGCTACCGGTGACGGTCGTCAGGGTAGACTCCAGCTTATCGAAGCGCCGTTGCGCGTCGATCGCCTGGCCGATGGTCTTCATGAGGGCCGCTGCAGAGGCGAGCGGAAGGATCAAGCGCTTGAAGGAGCCCATCAACCCGTCGGTGGCGCGCGAAGCGGCACCGCCGGAAGAGGTCAACCCCTTCAAGCGCCGATCAGCAGTAGATACCTGGTCGCTTTGGACCCGGATGACAAGAGTGGCGACGTCAGCGGCCATTGTGCACCTTCCAGAAAATGCGATCTATCGACTTGAGTAGGTCGCGCTCCCATCCCAGCAAGCCCGGACCGGGAGGCTGAGACCAGTAATGAAGCTCCGAGAAAGTCAACGGCTCACCCGTGAATATCTCCTTATACCACTCCCATATATACTTCAGTTCCTCGGGGCATTCGGGCGCGTTCTCCAGCTGAGCTGGTTTTCGCTTGAGCGTCTTCCATACCTGCTGAAGAGACGCCCGAAGACTCTGCTTTGACCCCTTAGGTATTAGGTCGAGGCGGAACTCGTGCTCTGCGTATCTTGCGAGCTGCTCGACCCGGCTGCGAAAAAAAGCGCGCGACTCGAGGACGCCCGGTCGATGGCATCAGCGATCTGCGGGGCCTCCTTGAAGAACGCCTTGACGTTCTCCAGAGTCGGCTCCATCTCGAAGCTCCAGGAGATGACAAGAACGGCCACCAGCTCGCGCTTAGCGTCCTCGATTGCGTCCTGGCGCTCACGAGGGTCCTCGATCTGGGCAATACGCATCAGGCCGCGCTTGGATTCCGCCTCCGCGAGGCGGAACTCATCAGAATCCACTCCGCGGATGCGTACCCAGTGCTCCGTCTCTTTACCCGAGGGGGTATACAGCGGAACCTTGATACCCTCGTTGGCCTTTTGGCGGGTGTGGAACAGTTCCATGCCGCCGACTACTTTGCTCTCCTTCTTACCCGTGCTCATCTTAGGCTCCTTCGCGGTCAATGATGATGTTGGTGGCGGTCGTGGAATCCAGCAGCGCCTGGAACGGCATGCTCAACGTGATCGGGCCCTCACCCTCCACGTCTGGCTGACCGCCGTTGTACTTGATACGCGGGAGCGTGATCGTGTACTTGTTGCCCTGGGCGTCCGGCAGCTCCAGCTTGATACTGGACTCGGTCTCGTTGACGAACTTGTCCAGCAGCAGGGAGTCCTCGAAGTAGGCCGTGATGGTGCCCGACACGTTCGAGCGGCCGATCGACGGCCGAATGGTGTCCTTCGAGCCCACCACGAAGCGCGCTTCCAAGCCGTTCTCCACGTTGAGCTGAATCTCCGTGATGACAGCGATGGGCACGCCGGCCTCTTCGAGGACGCCAGTGAAGGAGTCCAGCGGAGAGGTCGTGGTGGGGGCGCCGTACGTCGCACCAGAGATGATGGCGGTATCGGTCGCGAATCCCTTGCCGATAACGCCCATGGTGCCAGTAATCATCGCGTTAGCGTTGATCGCCAGGCCGAGAGTGTTGAACTCGACACCGGTGAAGCGGTGGTAAGGGCGATCAGCCGTCAGGATGTCGCCGAAGAAGCGCTCCACGGTGAAGGACCGACGCAGCACGCCGGCCTTCAAACGGTCGATGCCGGAACCGCCACCATCGACTTCCCACGTGCCCAGCAAGACTGCTTCGAGCAGGTCATCGAAGGAGCCATAGGACAACTCGAGGTTGATGTCGCCGCCCGTCTGGCGTGCACCATGACGGAAGTCAGCGATCTGGCGATCGTCGCGAATTTCTTCGGACTGCAGGGATTCCTTGGACAAGGCCAAGGTGGTGCCCGTGTGGCGGATAGGTTTGAACGCGGGCGCGGCCGGGGTCACCCCGTAGGATGCCTCGGCCACATAGCGCATGGAGTGGCGACTGCCGTTAGCCATGGTAATGCTCCTAGTTAAGGATTGCGGGGGACCCTGGCGAACCAGGTGACGGTCATGCTCACACGGTACCAACCATCAACCTCTCGCCCGCGTGAGCGACCGCAAGAGGCCACTGTGACGAAGACTCCTTGATAAGGGAGTCTTTTCCCAGCCTTGAAGAACGACGCGACATGATCGGCTTTAGCTCGTTGGAGGCTATCGCCTTGGCCTAGCGGATAATTCAAATCAATTTGCATTATCCCGTCATGGGCGTCCTCGCCCTCATCCCCTAGTGTTGCGACCGAGGGCTGATTGGGCAGAATGAAGACGAATGCCCAGGGGCTCCCGTCTGTCGGTTTGTCAGGAAAGAGCTGGTTCTCGAACCCGGTGGGCAGGCCGAGACCGCAATCCAATACGCCCTGGATCAGGGCTGAATAGAGCTTGCTTGATTCCGCCATATTGATGCCTTACCGGGCCAAGGCCCGCGCTTTCGCCTCCACTATTCTCTCCCACTGTGCAACGTGCATCCGCACCATGCCTCCGGGGGCCTTGTGCTTGGACCAGCCGTCATATTCGATACGTTCCGCGTAGGGCAGATTGTTCGAAAAGTAAACCACGTCCAGCAGTCCGCCCATATTAGCCAATACTTCAGCCAACACGATACCACCGTTGGGGTCTAGGCGATCCAGTTCCGACGTCGCTGGAGTATTGATAGTCGTCTGCCAGTTCCCTCGCAATCGACCGGTATCGACTGGGGTCTCCATGACAACAAGGCGGAAGAGCTCCAAGATGGAGGCCCGCCGCACCTTGTCGACATATTCCATTGCGCCAGCATGGAAGGCGCCTAGATCGCGCTCGAATTGCGACGCCATTGCTAGGGCCTCTGAAGACCGACGCTGAATATCACTGGGTCGGACCCGGTGACATTGAGCGGTGTGCACCCCATGACTTGCCAGATAGACCCGTCGAACTCCACCTCGTCCATCGGTGCCGGCACAAAGGTTGACCCCACTGCAGAGAAGATGCAGAAGCGCACATCCTTGGAAGCCAGTATATCCCCAGACAAAAAGCGCACGTCAAAAGCCTCGAGGGTGCCCTGCGAGGCTGGCAAGACGGCTCCAATCAGCGTCTGCGAGGCCGCGAGAACGCGGTTACTCTCGCCCGTCACGGGGTTGGCGCTGGCAGTAAACCGGTTTATCACCAGCGGATTGCCGAACTCGGCTAGGATCGCGCGGGCGTCTTCCGCTATAGCCGCATAGTCAAAAGTTGCCATGGCTTAAGCCCTCACTAGGGAGCCGGAGCCGGAGCCGCCGTTCGCAGCAAGCAAGCCGGCTGCGCGCAGCATCAGGTCGACTTCGGGATAAGCCGGCGTGGAGGCTGCCAGGTTGCCGCCGGAGCTCTCGGAGAACGTCTGCGAGACCTCAATAGGGCCTACCTTCTTCGTGGAGCTGGCGACCTTCTGGCCGCTCGGGTCGAAAGTGGGGTCAGGCATCAGAGGCTTGCCGGAAAGCGCCCGCTGAGCCATGAGGTAGGTGGCGTTTTCTACCGCCGGAGGTATGCCTCGCAGGCGCAAGCTGGGCAAGCTGCTGCGAGGCCATTGGGTGCCTTGGGCAATGCGACGCTGCACGCCGACCCAGACATAGCGGGAGTCGAGGAAGTCGGTCGCCAGGATAATGGCGACCTCCAGGTCCCCGTCCGTCTTGGCGGTCAGGTCTACTCCGCGATCCGACCAGTAGGCCCGAAGCCCCGCCACGCTCCCATAGGCATTGGCGGAGTCTACAGAGCCTTCGGCGTCTTGGGGCTTGAAAGCCATGAGCTGCTCCTTATTCGATCTTGAGGTCCGACGCCTTGCTCGCGATGACCTCTTGAGTATTGCGCCAATTAGAATCGGTCACCGTGGCCACTACGCCATTGGAGACCTTGCGGATGGTGACCTGCCCACCCTTGGGCACCTGCACAGCCTGCGGACCCTTGGTGGCTGCAGGCTGCGGAGGCGTAGACGAGCGGGAACCCTGGTCCGTCTTCGGTTTGAGCATGTCTTGAGCAGAGAAGCGAGCCATGGTTCCTCCTTAGCCTTGCTTGGCTGCGCGAGCCTTCGCGCGGGTGTAGCCTTCCGCCACGGCATCGACGTCAGCGCGGCCGACCTTCTTGCCGGTCAGCTCAGAGAGCTTGTCCAGGCTGGGCAGGTTGTTCGACGTCCAGTGGTCCGAGTCTTCCGGGTCCAGCATGCCGATGGCCTCGCCCAGAGTGGGGCGCTCGCCGCCGGCCTGCTCGCCGCCGGTCTGCTCGCCGTCGGTCTGCTCGCCGCCAGTCTGCTCGCCGTCGGTCTGCTCGCCGTCGGTCTGCTCGCCGCCAGTCTGCTCGCCACCAGTCTGCGGAATCAAGAAGGAGTCCCCGTCGGACTGGCGCGCCTCGAAGTCGGCCACGGCTTTGCGTTCTTCTTCGGTGCCGTTGGCCTTGATGTATTCGATTTGGAAGGCTTGGGCTTCCGCTTCCGGCAGAGCCGAGTAGCGGCGGAAGATGTTGGTGAGGGACGCGATTTGGTGGGCTGGGCCAGTGAAGCTGTAGCGGCCCTCGACGAACGGGTGACCGTTGACCGTCAAAGTCTTGCCAGTGTGCGGACCCACCAGCAGATAGCGCTGGGTCTCGGTCTCTTGCTTTTGCGGATGAATGATAGTGGCCATGGTGAAGAGCTCTCCGATTGGGTTAAGACGACGCCGCGGCTTATCCCAAGCCGCGGTGTAGATGGGCCGGTTATTCCGGCGTGAAGGCCGCGGTGACGACGTTGGCGGCGACCGACAGGGCGACCGTCCCGCCGTCTACAGCGAGCGTCTGCCCATTGGTGACTATGCCAGAAGTGGCGGGCAGGCGAACACCGTCTATCGCGCCAGCTGAGACCGCCGCAGTGCCAGAGGCCAGGGAGGTGCTCCCTGAAGCGCCCAGCACCGCGACTGCCGAGGCATCGGGGACTACGGCAGAGGTGTCCGGCAAGGGCTCGCCGCCGCCGTCCGGTTCACCGGTCAGCACTTCGGGCGTGTCAGGCGTGAGGTCGAGCCACACGAGACCGCCCGCAGCCGCGACGGACGCGTCCGACAGCCAGCCGCCAGTCGCGCGGGACCAGATAGCTGAGTTCGGGGCATCCGCCGCCGCAGCAAGCCCGCGAGCCGCCTCGAGAGGATCCTCCTCCGAGGCGTCTACCGACACCGCCATGGCGCGGCGATTGTTCTGGATAGTCTGACCACCAGACTGCTTGGGAATGGTGAGAAGAAAAACGGGCATAGTAGCCTCCTAAAAGTGGATGGTCCAAATACCACAAGGCCCTCCCCGGGCTAAGCTCAGGGAGGACCTTGTCTGCTGGGCAGAAGGTTAGCCGGTCACGCCGTCCAGCATCGCCAGGCCCTTCTCGCTGAAGAGAGCCAGGCCGCAGTACCAGGTGATACGGGTGATGCTTTCGTCAGCATCTTCCTTCTCGCCCACGTACTTGATCTTGATGCCCGCCTCGTTGGAAGCAGTCAGACCGGCGATGCCGTGGGTACGGCTTCCATCGTCGAAGGTGCCTGCGAACACCGCCGAAGCGTTGGTCGAGGTGCCCTTGGTCTGGTTGATCGGAATCCAGTCGTTGCGGAAGATCGGGATGCCGCGGTAAGCGGGCACCTGACGGCCGGAGGGCATGGTGTAGATGTCACCCGGCGAGGTGCCGCCCAGAGCACGCAGCAGCGCCAGATACTTGCGGCGGGTGCGACCGTGCATCATGATGTAGTCCACCTGGCCGTCCTTGTCGGTCACCAAGTCGATCAGTGCGTCCAGGTCCTCGAAGGACAGCGGAGCGCCGTTGGCCGCGCCGTCGCCTGCGCCGATGGTCTGGCCGGAAGCGACCAAGCCCATCAGGCCGGTGAAAGTGTTGCCCGTGCCGTCGCCGTTGATAAGCTGGTCTTGGTACTTGCGGCCGGCCGACTTGGCCTTGGAGGCAACCTGCACCGCGGTCTGGTCGTTGCCGTCGCCGGAGCGAGTGGCTTGGATCAGGCCGTTGACCTCGGCGTCGCCGATGATCGTGGTCAGGGTGGAGGTCACGTGGGTGAACGTGGCCGGATTCTTTGCGGTGATGGTCGTGCCAACGCCGGCAACTTGGACATCGCCCAGCACGTTCTCGCGGTTGTAGGCGAGGGCGTTGCCGTCAATGCCGTCGAAGGGCATGAGGTCGAACATCTCGTTGACGGTGATGACGTTCTCGATGACGCCAGCCACCAGCTCGTCTTGCGCCAGCTTGGCGCTTTCGGCGAGAGATACGGAAGCCATAATGGTTCTCCTAACAGAGGAATGAAGTGACGAAGGATGCCGGGTCACCCGACTGGGTAAGACGCCTCCCAGGCATCACGCCTCGGTCAGGGTCAGCAGGTGAGGCTCGGTAGCTATTACCTCACCTGCACACATGGACAAGATAATGCGACGCCGACGAGGCCACGTAACCCCTCCAACTGATACCAGCGCGCAGATATTAACCTACGGACCCCTTCGTAGTGCTCGGCTCGTACCGCTTTCTCCTTGTGGATCAACAACTTAGGCTCTTTCGAGGCTGTACGAGACCCGGGCTCGGTATTGCACCAGGAAAAAAGAGACCCTCCGACCAGACTACTTCGGCCACCGGCTGACGACATGCCCTAGAAGCCCTAGTAGGTTCGTATTGCCTTGTAGATCAATGCCTTGAGATGCCTGGTAGCTCTGTATCTGCCTTATATGGGTTCATACTTTTATTCTATTCCTTTATAGAAAATAAAAATAAGAAAATAAGGGAAAAGGCGTTCCCATCTCCAACATTCTCCGGCATAATGATCCCATCAACTCAACAACACCGTGAGAACTGACATGACCCACACAGCCGCAAGCCAATTCGAAGCCACCAGCACTGTTGTTGAGCAGCAGATTGCCGAGCTGCAAGCCAAGCTTGAAGCTCTCAAAACCCAAGCCAAGGCAAACCCTCGCAATTGGAGCTACGCTGGCAGCATGGGCAAAGTGTCCTCGGACCTCGCAGACCTTATCGAGTTCCTTGGATAAATAGTTGAAATAAGGGGCTCCCACGGGATGGGAAACCCCCTTATAATGAATCCACACCAACAAGCTGAGGACAACGACATGAACAAGCCCACCACCGACAAGGCCATCGCCTTTCTCGCCAAGAACCCCACTCTCATAGGTAGAGTGTTGGGAGTCGACCTCTATGAGTCGCCAACGTATGGCGATGAGTCGCCTCTCATCGCTATCACGCCCGATGGTAGAGTCAAGAAGACCGATCATTGGGAACTGCCTTCCGCCCTCGAAGCCACCGACCTCTTGTCCCTCTAAGGAGAACGCCATGACACTGCCAACCATCGAACAAGTTGCCGAGGCCTTTATTAAGCAGCTTCGCGAGGACGTCACTCCCAAGGAGTTCACCGAGCTCATCGCAAAGCAGAAAGAAGCCCCCGTCGAAGGCGTCTGCTATTCGCATGACTACTGCGACGCCAACATGACTATGGATGCGGCGTTCAAGTCGCTCGGCATCGACCCACTTGAGCATGGCTACACCGAGGAGGATGGCATGTCGCAGGAAGTCTGCGACTTGTGGAACTCCGCGTGGGATCGAGCGAAGGAGATGCTCGTCGCCCTCTAAATGATGGCATTGCAACGTGTGAGGGGGAAGTATCATTCACTTACCCCTTCATCAATCAACACAAGGAAATTGATATGAACCTCAAGACTCGTACTGAGCAACGTGGCTGGAGCATGTCCGGCGTCAGCCCTTGCGAAGGCGCTCCGCGGAATTGCGCCCGCTGGTCGCATGCCGAGCAAGAAGACCTCCGCTCGGCCTTTGACGCTTGCGTGTCTACGAAGACGATCGCCCGCCTCCATGGCCGTACTCAGGAAGGCATCCTCTGCCGCATCGACGAGATGGGGCTCACTGACTACAACACAGCGGCGCGGAATGCAGTCCCCAACCCCCGGGCTGTCGGCATTCCGGTCAACCGCGAATGGGAAGCTTCGTGGGATTATCACACAGCCGCACGTCTTGCGCGGCATCCGGCCGCCCCAATCTTCCACCAAGAGCCTCGCGAGCCCGCAGCCTTGAACTGCCGCTGCGTTGTCGCGCCCGTTTCCACTTCTTCCACCAAAAAGGTATCCACCATGAAACTGACTGCCAACAAATTGATGCTCCTCCTCGCCTTCTACCGCGGCACTGAGCGCCACGAATATGTCAACGGCACTCGCGGGGCCGACTTGTGTTGGCTCCAAGTAAATGGCATGATCGAGCAGAATGACCTCGGCGAGATGACCATCACCGACAAGGGGCGCCAACTGGTCGACCACATCCTCGACAAGGGCTCTCTGTCGGGTAAGGTTTCTACGACCTACGACAACGAGCGGAACACTTCTGTGCTGGACAGCACGACCTTCTACGCCGTGGCCAATGGCGACTGCACAAAAGGCGGCGGCGGGGCGGATCATGCTCAAGCCGTACTGAAGAGCCCGCCGAAGGTGGTCCAACCGACTCAGGCTCAAGCCGAGCGCGAAGCTATCCGCCTCGCCAAGCTCCACCGAGGGCAGAAGTTCTTCGTGCTGAAGGCGGTATCCGTCCACCACACCACTACGCCGGTGGAATCCACCCGCCTCTAAGCTGCGACGGGTAAAAGAAAAGGGAGCCTAGGCTCCCTTTTCTCATTTGCCTTGCGGCTTATTGGCGGCGCTTGGCAAGGCCGGCGGCGATCTTCTCGGTGGGTGAGAGCTCGCGATTGGTCGGCTTGGGCTTGCCTTGCTGGCCGGGACGAACACCCGAGCCGCTCGGGGACTCGCTCTCGAAGGCACGGCCGAAGGTGGGATGCGCCTTCAGCTCCTTGACCAAGTCCTCGACCGTCATGAAGCCGCCAGAGGCATTGCCGCGCGGGTCGCCCGACTCGTCAACCACGCGGACCACGTAGTCCTCACCATCCTTGATGACTTTGGTCTTGGCTTGGATGTGCGGGAGCAGAAGGTCGGGAACGCCCTTGTGAGAGGCGATCGCCTGCACCGCAGCCGTGGTCACGAGGTACTTTTGGAGGGTCTTGCTCATCGCCTGAAGCTCGCCGTCCTTCGCGGTGAGCTTGGAATTGAAGCCGCTCTCGAGGTCGCGCTTCATCTTGTCCCAGTTGACCTTGCCATCCTTGGACTCGCTGATGATACGCTCGACAGCGCCGCGCAGGGCCTCGGCGGAAGCGGCATCATCACCTTCCAGGCCAAGCAGCTGGCCGACTTGAGCGAAGCCGGAAACATCGGGGCGATTGCGCTTGGCCTCGTCGGCATCGCGGCGGGCGGCTTTCAGCGACTTGTTCAAGCCGTCGACAGCAGACGCCACGCCCTGGTAGTTTTCGCCCAACGCATAGCCGTTCTCGCCCTGGGCGTACAGCCCGCGGAATTGTTCCGGCACCTTGTTGATGTCGTCAACGGTGGGATTCTTGAGGAATTCAAAGTCCATCATGCTCTCCTTCGTGCATCACGCACATTGTGGGCATCGCGCCCGGGTGGTTACAGTGATTGAGAATCTAACGCCGGCGCCGGCGTCCATACAGCCATCGTTTAGCAGACTGGTTCGGCCAGCTCCTCGATTATTCCCCGCGAAGCTTGTCAAGAAGCTCACGCATATCAGCGTCGAGGTGGGTCCGCAGCTGATCCAGGTTGTATTGCTTGCCCGAGGCATCTACGAAGCGATCGAGAGGCAGGCCCTCCCGGAACAGGCGGCCTCGGGTCGGCCCGAGAACGTCGTCTTGGAACTTTGCGCTCTGGTCCTTAAGCCAGCCTTGATAGGTCAGCTCACTTGACACCCGGGAGATGTTGGCCGTGGCCCATGCTTCACGGGTATCCCGCACTGCAGCATTGCGCTCCTTAGCCGACATCTTGGCCCAGCGCTCGCCTGCTTGCTCCTTGGCTTGCGCCCTGAAGTCAATCTCTTGGCGACGGCGGGTGCGGGTATCGGTCACCGCCGCACGGTTCCCGACGATCTGCTCGCCAGCTAGTACCGGGACAATGGTAGACCGGCAATTAGGGTGCGCTGGAGGGCGCGGCCCCTTGTCGAGAGGGTAGACGACGCCGTCCCGAGACCGGCAGACCGGGGAGGTACGCCCGTCCAGGGTGGCAACCCAGCGCACGCCCTCGATGATGTCGGAGTTAGCTTCCCACGTTGCTTGACGGGCATCGGTTGACACCTGGTTGACTGCCGTGCGGACCAGGGTCTCGGCGTCCCGCCGAGTAACCGCCAGCACGCCGTCCGAGTAGTTTGCCGCCCGTGTCCCGCGGATGCGGGTCACGATGTCGGCGTTGGTCTCGCCTGCCAGGATGCCGAGCCGGAGCTGCTGTTCAATGCGCTGGACGTCCCGGGCTGCGAGCTGGTTAAGCCAGCCTTCCAAGGGTATGCCGTTGATGGGCGACCGGGACACAGCCCGCAGCGTGGCCGGAGCTACCATGGCAAAAGAGACCTCGACGGGGATCGAGGTCTGGAGGGCTTGAAGCTCCCATGCGGCCTCCGAAGAGGCAAGTTCTGGCAGGTCCTGGGACAGCTGGCCTCCGACAGCCTGAACAGCAGCTGCACGAGTCAGCCGGATGTCGCGCAGAATCGCATTCAGGCGAGCCTCAGCTGCATCGGTAGGCATGTCCTGGAGCATCGCAATAATCTCGCGCTCGGATGCCTGGAGGAGCTGAATCGCAGTCGCTGCTTCATGGCTGGAAAAGCGCAGAAGCCTGATCTGATGCTTGATAGTGGCGCTCAGCAGGACCTCGTTGGCAGACTGGGCCATATGTTACTCCTCCGGCGGGGTATTGGCCGGGGGCAGGTCGTCCTCGCCGCCGCGGCCACTGCGCCCAGAGAAGAGGTCACCCAGAGATTCCCGGGTCTCGTCTTCCAGGGCTTGGGCGTCGGCATCCAGGTCGAAGTCGTCGGGCAGGACCTTGCGGTCACGCATCGCCGAGAGGAGCGCTTTGCGGGAGATGTCACGCTGTGCGCGCATCTTGAGCAGGGCATCCAGCTCAGCCGCATCGCCCTCAGTGAGGCCTAGGTCATGGTTGAGCACCACGGAGCCGCCCTCTTCGAAGCCAAGCCAGTCAGCCGTATACTGCAGAGCGAGCTCCACGGCGTCCTGGAAGTCCATCACCGTGGCGCCCAGATAGGAGACGGCCTCAGCTGAGTCCAGAGCGCGCCCCGTGGCCGTCTCAGTCCCCGACTTCTTGCGCAGGTACTCCGCCCCGTACGTCGCCATCTGGTTCTCGAGGCTCTCCAGGTCGGTCTGCCCAGCCGCGATCGCTGCACCCGTGTGCTCGACATAGTACCACTTGCCTTCAGCCGCTTCGGTCGTCAGGAAGTTGTTGGGGCCGACCTTTATCTCGTAGTCCGCGGGTACGCCAGCGCCAGCCAGAATGGGGAAGCGGGAGACGGTCAGAACGTTGCGCTGGTCACTGCCGGATTGCCAGTGCGCGACGTTGAGATGCGCCAAGTCAGTCAGCGGAGGCTTGCATTCCATCAACCCGGTGCGCTTGGAGGTGTAGAAGGTCACCAGCGGGATGTAGTTCAGCCCAGTGATGCCTTCCGCCTCAATGGCCCATTCCCCGTCATCCTTGCCCGATTCGCGAGGCGCCCAGAGCTCCCACTTGCCAGGCTCCAGGACGCGAACCCGGGTGACCGTGACTTCTTCCCATCCCCGGCGCTCGGTACTGGCCTCCAGGATGCGGACATGCGTGAGCATCTCCTTGCCGTGGAGGAATTGCGAGTAGGCCGCGATGATGGCTTCCGGGGAGATATTCACCCAGTAAGGGCGAAGCCCGTCGGCGCGGTCATCGGCCAGCGTGCGCGGAGTCCCGTCTTCCCGCGGTTCGGGCGTGGCGTGCTCGATCAGAGCATGGGAGAAGCCCTTGGCCCAGGCTTCGCGGAACCAGGCGCGGCAAAAAGACTGGAGGTTGTTGCCCTGCTGGTCTACGTCCTCCATGAGCTCCACCAAGGGCTCCGGTACGTCCTCGCCGAGAACAATCTGGGTTTCAAAGGGCTTGCCTGCCAGGGTGTTCAGCGTCTGCTCCGTCATGTTGAACAGAGTGGCCCGCGCAAGACGCACTTGGTAGTTCTTCGCCGACTCTGCCTCATAGCGGGGCAGGTAGCTCTCGCCAGCTTCGCGCATGGCTTCGGTGCCCCCCAATAGGGCGTCGATCATCTTCCACCGGGGAAGCATTCGCAAGTAAGCCGAGGACGGGGTAGCGACGCTCGGCTTCTGGGTTGTTGCATTGTTGGCCATCACGGGCTCCCGGATACGAGTTTACAGTATTCTCGCGATGGTAGACTGATCGAGTCCACCCGGGAGCCATCAAGTGCTGGCCCTATGTCGCCAGCCCGATCGGTACGAGCCACGTGACCCAATAGAACCCATCGTCACAAGGGCCAACAATGCCCGAGTCGTCCATGCTCGGGTCCCACTCGATCCGGCCACCGCGCCCGACGACTGTGTGGTTGACCCCGTTGGCAGAGCGCCCTCCCAGGAGGTAGCGGACCGAGGGATTAAGATGCCCCATCAGGGCGAGCAGCTGCTCGAGACTGCACTCATAGAGGACGTCGACCGGCGCGAGCCCCTGAGTGGCGAGATACTGGCGCACCATGCGGTTGAAAGCGACGCCATCCTCGAAGTGGTGCTCTCCGAAGTGTGGCACCTGCGCAGGCTGCAAATCCAGCAGGCATGCGATTGCCGTGCGGTGGCAATCCCCGATGGAGCCCTGCTCGGGGCGATGGTAGTAGAGTTGCTTGACGTAGATCATAGGTCACCTGCGTGGCGTTCGCCCAGGAAGACGGGGAAGCGCGGAGCGTCCTTGGAGCCGATGGGGAAGAACTTATATTTGACAATGCGCCCTAGCCACGACTCACGGGCCGCCCAGATGAGCGCCCTGGTCGCAGCGTCGAAGCCGGTGCCAATGTTAAACTCCACGCCAGCGAAAGGCCCGTTGAGGCCGCGAACCCGCAGCGCGCCCAGCGTGCCCATGCCGATCATGCCGTCCTTCGAGTGGCCGCGCTCGGTCTGCCCGAGGAGCCCCACCTTGGCCTCATTGGAGTTGTGCATCAGTTCCTCGAAGCCGATGACAATGGCCTCAGCGTCAGCAAAGCGCTTCAGCTTGAGCAGGTCCTGGGCATTGACCGTGCCGCGTCCATACTTGTAAGGCGAATGCGGGGAGCGCAGCATGACACCTTCGAAGCCAGCCGCCAAGAGTTCTGCCTCATAGGCGTCGAGCTCTTCCATGGATGTGACGGGCACTTGCTCGACGATACGGGAGCTTCCCGAGCCGGTGGCGATGTCACGGGCGATGGTCAGCCGCTTGGCGTAAGGCAGCTCACGCTCGATGCACCAGTCGAACACATGGAAGATGGCGTCGGGCTCTCCTTCGATCGACATGACGCCGGAGGAGGTCCGCCGGAAGGCATCCTCTGCGGTCGGGTCCCCGACGATCAGCTCGCCATCCAGCCCGTCGAGATGATGCTTGCCGAAGATGGCTTGAATGCGGCGATTGGGGATGGGCTTGAGGTTGCGGGACACGACGACGCCATCGCGGACGATGGCCCGGATGCCGTCCAGCTTAGGGCTCCCAAAGAGCGGGAGGCGCAACTTGGCGAGGTCGGCAGTGCCTGCCAGCATGGGCTTGAATTGAGTCATGACGCAGGAGCCTCCAGGCGAAGGTTGGAGATGACGGAGATGAGGCCGTCATGCTCGTCGATAATGATCCCGCCGTCCTTCGGCTCTGCGCCATCACGAAGTAGGCGAGCGATGCGCTCCAGCTGCTGAGCGGTACGGATGCGGGCGGCCGGACTCGTGACTGTCACAGTAAGCGGGCCGTAATTGGGGAAAGTCATTGCAGGGTCTCCTTTCGGCATGCCCACCACTCGCTGTCCCAGAGACGGCGAATCCAGTACCCGCGCACGACCGATATGGCCGTGAAGATGAGAATGATCTGCAGGTTCTGGGAGTGGGAGATGTGAATGTCGTACAGCGGGAACACGATCAGCTGGCAAGCGTAGCTCAGGACGAAGCCGACGACCGTGCTGGTGACTGCCTCTGTGAGAGAGGCGCGTCTGCTCTGGCGACGCAGCTCGGCCTCCGTGGTATCGCTGGCCGTGCGTCGATCGAAGTGCTCCGGCTCAGGCTTCTGGCGCCGGCCCAGTATCAGCTCCGCCATGGCTGCGGCGTCCGCCTCGGCCTCCTGCGGGGTCAGGCCTCTCCCCTCCCCGCCGTCAGGCCGCATGCACCACCAGACGCCGTTGCGCTGGAAGGTCCCTTCTATCGTCATCGTATCGCTCCAATCATAAGTAAAACGGGCGCCGAGATGACGCCCGATAAGGGATATAGTACAGAGGGAGGCTATTCGTGGGATGCCAGCAAATGAAGGGCGTCGCGCATGCCTATCTCGAAGTGGGTCGGGTCGAGGGCCATGCCGGCCTCGTACTCCTGCCACAACCGAGCGACTTCGTTGTGCGTGACTCCCGTCAGCCGCAGCGAATCGCATACATAGTCGAAGCCTTCCTGATAACGCCAGCGGTTCCTGGCGTCGCGGCGCTTCTTCGCGCCCCGCACCAGCGCCCTCCAGGCGACCCAGGTCAGCACGAAGAGGCTCGCCCAGGCTAGGAGGTTCATAGGGTCTCCCGGGAGCGCTGTGGGCCCATCTGGACGATCCGGGGAGGACCGCCGACAATCTCCACGAGAAGCTCACCCTCTTGCAGCTCCGGCTTCCAGATAGCCGGCTGCGGGTATAGGGAGACGGGGACATAGACGTCGACCTCCTGGAAGGCGCGGCGCCATTGCAGCTCTCCGCCCACCAAGACCTCCATCTCATATTGAGCGGTGCACTCGTTATAGCGGATTTTCATTGACCCACCTCCCCGAGTTCGCGGCGGTAAGAGCGAATGACACTGAGCCCCACGCTGACCTCTGCCTCGGAGGCTTCCCCGGTCAGGAACTTCCCATGCAGGCGGTAGTCGAGCTCGGCCACGGCGTCGATCTTCGCAGCCAGCCGGCGGTCTTCCAAGTTGAGGCAAGGCGTCACGTCCTCAGGAAACACCATGACCGGGTTGCGCCGCTCATCGTAGGCGATCAGCGCCACCAGAGGCCGGTTGGTTGGCTCGAATTGTGGGCCATCCTCGTCGTAGCGGGTGATGCCCTCTTGAGCGTTGCGCCAACCCACGAAGACGCCCTCTACGGCTACGGCGTGCTTGTCGGGACCTTTGGACCACTGCAGCACTTGGCGACCCATCTCGCGGCGGGAGGGGCCATAGCGCTCGGCGGTGCCGCCTTGCACATAGCTCGCCTTGGCGATATGGGTAAAGGTGACGCGCTGGCCGAGCTCGAGCTCAGGGCGCGAGGAGACTGGAATTGCTTTGGTCATGGTCATGCCCCATAGAAGAGAGGATCGCGGGCCGGAGGGACGTACCCGGGCTCGAGGATGGCACGCAGCTGAGGCACCTCGAAGATGAGGACCTGCAGGCCTCCATTGGGGGCCGCGCAATGGGCTTGGATCGCCGCGTGAGCCGGCCCGCGGTTGTCGGCCGTCGGCGCTTTGCCGATGACCATCACCGGGACGCCCATGTGCATGAAGACGGCTCCAGAGGGGAAGTTGGCTTCAAGCCAAGCGTTCTCTGCGCGCCAGATGACCGTGCGGTGGACCCAGCGCTCGCGCTGGAGGTCGGAGATGGGCGCATCGGTGTAGCGGGTTGCGCGTGCAGTGAGGCGGTCAAGGCACTCCTGGCGCTCCTCGTCGGTAAGAGGGTGCTCCTGGTACGGCTCCAGGCGGCGGGGGTCTATCGTGTGCATGGGTTTCTCCAAGGTTAATAGGCACGTTGACAATGTACCGAGGAGAGGGGCCTGCTTTCAGCCCTTATTCCGAGCAAAAGAAAAGGCCCGCGCAGGGCGGGCCTTGGGGGTGCAGGCGTGAGGCCATCAACCTCGTCTCCCAGGGGATGAGCCTGGGCGCGTGTCTCCCTCCACGGGAGCCGCATCCTACACGGTGGTGAGAGGTAGACACCGCTGCTAGAGGCAGGCCAACGGGCTGTCGGCCCGCCTCAAGTCTAACGCTGTCTCACCGGTCAGCGCGTCGAAGTGTAGAGAGATGATAGCCCAGGCGATCTGGGCTGAATGCCATCGTTAGAACGAGCCGCTGCGAATCGACTTGCGCTTGAAGCGGGCGCGGTACCGGCTTTCGTCCCCGATGTGGTCCTCAGCGTCGGTGTCCACGTCGTCCAGGTCCTTGTCGCTGCGCGGCAGGCTCGGGAAAGTGCGCAAGAAGTGCGGGCACCGCTCACCCACCACGAAAAGACCGGGCTGCTCACGAGGCCCTTGCCGCGGCTCGCCCTCTTCATCCAGGTTGAGCACGCCATTCAGCAGCGAGCGGAGCTTCATCCAGCCCTGCTTGCGCGAGCCGGGTCCCTTGTCAGCCTTCTCCCACTTGATCCCTTTGGCCTCCATATCCTTGGCGATGCAGACCCCGTTCTCCTCGTCAAAGATCGAGGTGTCAGCAGGTCCGGGCTTGACACGGCCGGCAAAGCCCAGGGCCATCTCACGCATCTTGATCCCCTCGGCAATATCGCCAGCCAGCATGCGGAGGCCTTTATTCTCCTCCCCTTTGCGGCAGCCATACCACTCGCCCACGCGGAAGAGGTCTCCTGGCACAGTGCGAAGGATTCGGCCGCCGGGTAGCGTGACGTCGGACCCATCGGACTCAGCCCACCAGCCGACAGAGAAGGGCTTCGAGGAGCCCCAGTCGAAGGACCGGTCGATGACCCAGGTCCGAGGGATGGGGAAGTAGGGCACCACGTGCTTGCTCGTGTCCCACAGGTCGTCGAACATGCCGCCCGACGTGATGTCCCAGCTACCTTGCAGCCAAGCCTCGACCTGGGCAGGGTTCGCTGCGGCAGCCCGGATGCGGGAGATGTAGTCAGGGTCGGCGTCCAGGAGGATACGGTTCTCGTGGATGTTCCCGTGGATCGCCACGCGGTCCGGCTCGCCGGGCGTCTTGATGATCTTCCCGCGCATCTGCGGGAGCTGGAAGCGCGACTTGACCCAGTTATGGCCCTTGCCGTAGGGGTTCGTCGTGGCGCGGACTTTACGAGGCATGCCCGGGACAGTCGAGCGGCAGCAGGAGAACATCAGCTGATAGCACGTACCGGTCGCCCAGTTGGTCAGCTCTTCCCAGCCAATCCAGGGATAGGCGTGGCCGTGATAGTTGTCATAGTCCGAGGGCTTCGACATATAGCGGAGCAGGAGCTGCTCGCCGCTGGGGAAGGTCCAGGTGTAATCCCCCTCGTTGAACTTGGCACCCGGGAACCAGAGCTTGAACCAGGCCCTGGACTTCGCCACCACGTCGGAGAGCTGCTTGTAGGTCTCTCGGAAGAGTATGCCTCGCCAGTGCGCGCCCCAGCCTTGCCCGACGTGCTGGCAGAAGTCCGCCAGCAGGGCGTCGGTCTTGCCGGGGCCGCGGGTGCCTTCGTATAGGGTCTCGAAGATGGGCGAGGTCATGAAGATGACCTGTGAGCCCGCCTGCGGAATCCAGGGCCGCACGATGCGCGTGCCTGGTGATGTGGGTGCTTTGACTCTCATGGGTTCCTCAGACAGCCCGGTCGATGCCGATGAGCCGATCGAAGCGCGTCGTAAAGCGCTTGGTCCAATACTCCATCGAAGAGGTGAACTCCTTGTGGATATTGAACGGCTGCACGATGTCGCGGATGACGAAATACTGGAGCTCAGTAGCACGCCAGCCCAGGGTCACCTCCAGGAGGCGCCCTGCCGGGTCGCGGACCACATAGTGCAGGATGGGCTCGCCCTCGTCCAGGTAGATGACCTCGACGACCGCATGATCGGGGTGAAGCCGGTGCCACTCGACAGAGTTCTCGTGACAGCGGAAGTTGAAAAGACCCCGCTCGGGCAGAACCTGAGCGGGGGTGTAGTTGGCCCGCAAGTACGCAGCCAGGTTGGAGTTGATGCGCCCCCGGGCGCGACGGCGGAGCCATTGCAGCATGCTTTATCCTCCAACCCGCTCAAGCTCATGGGCTTGACGGGAAAGACCTTCGAGATGAGCCGCCTCGTTGAAGAAGGCTTGGCTGTCGTAGGCGAGAGCATAGCCGTCTTCTTGGCGGGCATGATTCGCGGCCTTCATGCCTTCAAGACGCGCAAGAGAAGCCGCGATCTGGGCTTGCAGAGCCACGAGGTAGGGCGAGCTCATTACCGGCCTCCCTGAGCCCGCTCGCGGCGTTCAGCGCAGTGCAGAGTCAGCCCATAGCCCAGGGCCAAGCGGCGCGGGTCAACCTCTTCGCCACACCCACAAGCGCACTCTCCATCTTCGCGCGGAGGGACCTTCTGGGCCGCAGCACGCCGGCGATGTTCGGCCAGTGCGTCCTCGTTGTGGAGGGCCTCTTCAGCAGAGGCGCGGTCCGCGGGGTCGGGGTGGTGGGTTGCAATCGTGTTTTCCATGTAAAGCTCCAAAGGGTTAGGTATTGTCGTCGCCAGTATTCCCGGCATACTTCGCTTGCTGCTCGCGTGCCGCCTTGGCCCAGGCCTCTGGGTCCACCGGAGCAGGTACCACCAAGACGCCCGTTGTGCCCTCCCCGAAGCCGTGCTCCACCTTGTGGTTGTCGCGGTACTTCTCGGGTTTGCTCCCCTTGAGGAGCAAGGCCATCAACTGGTCGCTGTACTTGCGCACCGTCAGCGTCTTCTCTTCACCAGTCTCGGCGTCCGTGATTCGCGTGGGCAGGCCTTGATAGATGACCGGCTCATCGTACCCCGTGACAGCGCGGCGGTGAGCCTCTGCTTCAATGCGGTCGGCGGCCTCGGAGACCGCCATGTCGTAGAGAGTGGAGAACCACTCGTCCTCCTTGCGCCAATAGCCATTAACCAGGCCGCGGGATACCTTCGCCGCCTCGATGCCATCCAGGACGATGCCCCGAATCGCAAAGGCTCGCAGGAACGCCACTTGCCTGGAAAGGGACAGGCGCTGCGGACCGGTTAGCCCTTCGAAGTCCCCCTCTTCAATTGTCAGCTCGGACACAGGGCCCCGCGCCATCAGGGCCTCCTTCTCAATATCAGTCAATGTGCGCTTTGCCATCACGGCCTCCATAGCGAGTAATACATCTGCTGAGCAGTGTACGCCGGCGAGGGCAGACGAGGAACCAACGTCGTTGGGGAGCTCGCACGTGCGCGCAGGGTTCCAGTCATGGGCTCTTGTTGGCGCAAAAAATCGTGAGGCATCAAGGGGCCATAATACTGGGCGTGCTGTTGTCTCCCTCATACCGCGCTCCGGCCCGGATTCGGCCACCGCCACCGCACGCTTCCCCTACGGCGTTCCCTCTCCACGAGAGAGTTGCCCTAGTTGCACTAGTTGCTCCAGTCGATTTAGTTGCCCTAGTTGCCCTCAAAAGCCTGTTTTTCCAGGAATTTCCAGTTGTTTTAGTTAATATAAACCTATATAAACCTTTATTATTAAAGGTCTATATTAAAAAATATAATAAAAACAATAACTTAAGACATAAATACAGAGCTACGAACCTACTAAGGCAAACAGTCGCACAGGAAAAGCCGAGGAGGAAAAAGTCGATATTATTTTCCTGGTAGAATACCGAGCTCAAGGCTCGTCATGCCTCGTTCAGGCTTAAGTCCTTGATTCTAAACGGTTTCATGGTATAGACCTGATACTTTAAGGGGCTTCGTACCCTTATGCGTGCCTCCCTCCGCCTCAACAAGGGGCGCCGCGTACGAGCCTCCTAAAACGACGTCGCCCTGGGCCCGGGAAGCGAGACCGTGGCCGACTAAGGCGCATAAAAAAGGGGCTCCGAAGAGCCCCTGATCTACTGCCTGCCGCTATCAGTCGAAGGCGTCCTTCGGCCATTCAACTGAGCTGCCGAAGCGCTGCTCCATCATCTCGCGGCACCGCGCCAAAGACGGAATCTTGGATGCGGATGCCCTGCCGAGCCTATCGACCTTGACTGTGTAGTCCGTGTCGTCCGGCTTCACCTGAGCATTGAGAATCTCGCCGTTTGTGAGCTTGCCCATGCGCATCCCGAAAGCGACAGGGTCCGCAGGCCGGTAGACCCGCTGCTCCTTGGCGAATTCCAGATAGTCTGCCCGCAGGTGCTCCTTGATGATCGTGATGGTGCCCTCATGCCAATCACCTTTGGCATTCGGCAGCATCCCGTCAAGCAGCTTGTTGTACCACCAGCGCTCGATGTCATCCATCGTCATGACCTTCTGATCTACGAGCGCCTTGGTGGCGGGCACGTTGTCACGCGGAGCCCACTGACCAAGAGGCCTGAGCAGCAGGTCATACAGCATGGCCTCCAGTCCGCCCTCCTTGTACATCTGATCGTTGACACGTGCGAAGAACGCCTTGTCGCCGCGCCGTGACGAGTTGACTTGGAAGACGGCAAAGCGGCGCTCTCCATCCAGGCCTGCTGGCACGACCCAATCACCGTTGGCGGCCATGATGATATGGACGTGGTTCTTGCCCATGATCGCGTCGCGGCCCTTGCCTTCATATGCGATTGTCGGCTCGGTGACCAACTGCTTGAGCTTCGCCTCGCCTGCCTTATCGCCCGCCCAGAAGGCCTCGTCCGCGAACAAGCAGATGCAGTTCTGCAGGTGCGAGTTGAAGCGGCCGACGAGGTGTTCCGGCGAGCTGATGTGAAGACCGTGGCTTCCGGCCAGTGCTGCGGCAGCACGGCCTAGCGTGCCCTTGCCGGTACCCTTCTCGCCCTTGAAGCACATCGCCACCTCGGCGGCCCGTGACGGGTGCTGCACCATGTAGGCGAGCCAGTCCACCACGTATTCATAATGCGCCTCGTCGCGGTCGACCAAGACCTCGCGGATGAGCTGCTGCATGAGAGACCAGTCGCCCTTGCGGGGTTGGACTGCCCAGCCACGCCACAGGTTCAGCCATCCGTCATGGTCCCTCTCGGGGTCGAAGATGATGCCGTCGTATTGGCGCCGCTGAGCGGACCGAATCCACATAGCTGACTTGGTGACGAGCTTATCCCCGAATTCCACGAGCTGGTTGCAATAGAGGTTCTCAAAGTCCTCCTTGGTGGAGCGCTGAAAGAACGGCCGCTTGAGCACGGGGTCCATCTTCTCGGTGAAGATGCGGAACTTGCCGCCCTCCATCACGACGCAATGCTGCTCGTTCATCTCCTCGAGCACGGCGTCTTTACCCGACGCCTGCGGCTCAGCCCGTAGGACAGCATCGTCAACACCGTGGCCGAGTTCAGCGGAGTCCTCGTAGACCTCGAAGTCGTCCTCAGGCTTGGTGCGGGCAACTTCACCGCCGACCGCTTGGACGACCTTGTGGAGGTACTTGACCGTGACAGGGCGGCCACCGCGACCCGCCGTGGCGTGGAGAGAGTCCCACCGACGACCGATAATCCAACCGTCATCCATGTAGTCCGGGTCTTGCGTGGACCACTCGATGAATTCCTGCCGGCCTTCGCCATTCGTCGCGTGGTGGCACGCCATCATCAGGTCGCGCCATGTGTCATGGTCGCGGAAGTCCTCAGGGTCTAGCTGCTCGAGCGTCTCGACGAGCATCTCGGGGGTGAGCTCACCCAGGCCGGCTGCCTCCCCGTGGGCACGAGTAGGCCGACGGATGAGCCGCAGTAGAGTGCTCGGGAGCTCGGGAATCTCGTCCAGGGATGGTGCGAAGTCGTCCCACGTGTAATGGCTTCCGTTCGGGTGCACCGATCCGGCGGCAACAACTTGGCGGCCGAGCGACTTGAACTCAACGCCCTGATAGTCTTCGAGGGAGTCGAGCAGAGACACGTCGACCGGCTTGGAGAACCAGTAATGATGGCCTCCGGAGCCCGTGATCGTATGAGGCGCAGAGGAGAGGTCCAGACCGACGTCTTTGACGAGTTCCGCGAGGGAGTCGCGGCCTTCAGGGAAGTTGCGGGGGTCCACGTCCAGCACCATGATCGACGCGGGCAAACGGATGCCAACGTTGATACCTTGACGGTCGGCCAGCTCGATGACGCCGTGGGAGTCATAGTCGCGGGCTTGCCATGCGCCGTCTCGGGGCGTCTTGCCACGTGGGCGCCCCTTGCCATCGACGGCATTCCAGACTTGCAGGGGAATCAGCTGCAAGCCTGCCTTAATATAGGCTTGCATGTCATACGTGCGAGGGCGCTTATTGGATGTCGTGGTTTTACTCACTTGTCCGCCTCCTGCTGGGTGGCGGCGAGACGTGCCTTGGCCTCATCCAGCAGAGCGCGGTGAGCGTCGGCCTCGGTAACAGTAGTCGGGTAGGGGTGCTCACTGCGCAGCTCCTCGAGCTTGACCCTGATGGCCCGCTTGTGCTCGTCGGAGATACGGAGTGAGACCTGATGACAAAGCGTCATGGCGGTCTCCTTCGTGTCCAGGTAAATATCAGAACTCGATAATAGCCGGCATGCAATGCGTCCGAGACCGCTGAACGCATTGCATCTCTAATAAAGGCTCGTAGGCTCATATCGGAAGCTCCATCGAATTCGTACGACGGCTCAAAACGCAGTGCAGAGGGAGTACACTGACAACTCCTCAACCACAACCTTCCCGAAGGAGCTACACCATGGACATAAATGAATTCCTCTCCAAGACCCTGGAGAATCAGCGCACTGCCAACTCCCTGCTGGAGCGCATCGCCGAGGGTGTCGAAGACCTCGTCGCCAAGGGCGTGCATGTCACCAACTTCACCCTCCCCGAGAACTTCGAGCTGAAGGCTGTCGGCGATATTGTCCACGCCACCGGCGAGGCTGCTGCGGCCACCGATGAGGACGAAGCGGAAGCCAAGGCGAAGGCTGAAGCGGAAGCCAAGGCCAAGAAGAAAGCCGAGGCTGAAGCCAAGGCCAAGGCTGAAGCGGAAGCCGAAGCCAAGGCGAAGGCAGAGGCAGAGGCGAAGGCCAAGGCCGAAGCGGAACCCAGCAGCAAGAAGTACACGGCCGACGATGCTCGCAAGGCGCTGAAGACCTTCGCCGCCATCGAGGGCAACGAAGCTGCGATGGCTCTGCTGGAAAGCATGGGCGTCGCGTCCATCAGCGAGCTGGCCGAGAAGGGCTCCGATGCCATCGGCGAGCTGATCGAGAAGGTGGGCAAGTAATGGCGGGCGCCAGCCTGCCGGCCGATGCTGCCCAGCTTTGCCTGTGGCGCACCGGGCTTTCGGCCCCGACGGTCTTCGTGGTGGAAACCAAGGAGGCCAATAAGGTTCAGCAGGACTTCGCCGATGGTGTGGAGCTGCTGGAGTTCCAATCGTACCCGGATGGCTCTGGTCGCCGCTCTCGCTCGGTCGTTAAGACCGAGGCGCTGGATGCGGTGACTTCGGAATACGCCACCATCCGGCTGACAGGAGTCATGCCCAATGGCTAAGTTCGTTTGCTTCCCTACAAACCCTCAAGACCCGGACAGTAAGCCCGTGTATATCAACCCTGAGCTCGTATCTGCGGTGCAACCAGCCAACCGGCAAGGCGCCTCCAAAGTATACACTGGCGGCGGGGAAGATGACTGCTGGCTGGTAAATGGCTCTGTCGAAGAAGTCTTGACCAAGCTCGGAGATTCCTCGTATGCCTAGCGCCCATGCCCGCCGTAACGCGTCGGGCTCCAAGCGCTGGATGAACTGCCTCGGGTCCCTTCAGCTGTCTGAAGGGCGCCCTAATAACTCCTCCGAGGCAGCTCGCCTTGGTACTGCTGCCCACGCTCTCGGGGAGGCTTGCCTCCTCGATGGCAGTGAGGCGTGGGAGTGGCTTGGCGGCACCATCCAGCTCGACGAGCACGAAAACGCGACCGTCTACCGTCCACCAAGCCCGGTCAACCCCGAGACGGGTGATCGCACCGTGGTTGTGCCGGTCCATACATCCGAATCCGCTGACCTCGAACCGAAGGCCGGCGAATACCCCATTGACGCCGATATGACGGATGCTGTCCAGGTCTACTTGGACACCGTGCGCCAAGAGGTCGAGCGCCTCGGGGATATGGCTGAGCTCTCGATTGAGAGGCAGTTCTCGCTCAATTGGCTCGTGGGCTACGATTGGGACGAAGCCAAGATCGACGAAGATGGGGTCGAGCGGTCCCCCAACGGGTTGTGGCTTGATCCCGACGGAGTGATCCGCAATCCCGATGGCACCGCGTCCATGGGGCCCATGTTCGGCACCAATGACGCCTCGGTCTTCCTGCCCTTCGATCATCTGACTGTCTTGGACTACAAGCACGGCCAGGGCGTCGGGGTCGACGTCTGCTATCGCGAGGAGGTGGCGGACCCACGCTCTGGCGAGGTGATGACCGTCGAGAACGGGAACGAGCAGGAGCTCTACTACGCCTTGGGCGCGGCCCGGGATGTGGGCTGGGCCTTTGAGACGTTGGACCTCGTGATCGTACAGCCGCGGCACCGCCACTCGGAGGGCAGTGTCCGGCGCTGGTCCACTACTAAGGCCTATCTTCGGGAATTCGAGACGCGTTTGCGGGAAGCCGCGATCGCTGTCGAGAAGCCCAATCAACCGCTCAAGGCTGGCGACTGGTGCACCTTCTGTCCGGCTGCTGCAGTATGCCCTGAGCTCCGGGAGGAGGCGTTCCGTGTGGCGTCCCTCGAATTCGCTCAAGACTGGGGGGAGGACGACTCAGTGGCTACATCATCTGCCGAGACTAGTGACGAGGACCTCGCCCTCCGTATGCGGGCAATCCCATTGCTGGACATATTCATCAAGAGCGCCAAGGCCGAGGCGATCCGCCGGCTCTCCGAGTCCGAGACTGGCGAGGCCTGCTTCGGCAAGCTGGTCCGGGGCAAGGCAAATCGCGCCTTCCGCAAGGACCTGCAGAAAGTCGACGAGGAGGGCAACCCCGTCCTGGACAGTGACGGCAATCCCGTCTACGTCGATCCGTTCGAGGAGCTTGAGAAGGCAGGCCTACCCAAAGCCCTGCTCTACCAAGAGCCGAAGCCGAAGTCCCCGGCACAGGTCGAGAAGGTTCGCCCACCTGAGCTGATGGCCCGTCTTAAGGCCGAAGGCGTGAAAGCCCCTGCGGCGTACATCAAGGGGCTGGTGGCGCAATTCTCGCACAAGCCGGAGGGCAAGATTACCATCGCCCCGCTGGATGATCCACGCGATGCCGTGGTGCCCTCGGTCGCGGCAGCGGACGACTTCGCCGTGGCCGACGACGGCGATTCTGACGATGAATAAGGGCGGCTAGTCCTAAGGGGCCAGAGTACACTAGAGACTCTGGCCCTTTCTATTAACTAGGAGAATCTCCATGACTGAGAAAACGATTGCCCCGCAGGCCGAGCGGCTTGCCCTTATCCAAGAAGAAGCCAGCGAGGTCGGCCACGCTGTCGCGAAGATCGTCCGCCACGGCTTCGAGTCTTCCAACCCCATGCACCCTGGCTCGCCGTCCAATCGGCAGGCCCTAAGCAAGGAGGTCGGGCATTTGCTGCTGGCGTGCGACCTCCTGATGGGTGCGAAGGACGTCGATGCGGCCGATGTGTTCGCGGAATACCGGCGCAAGGCCGAGTCGATCCATAAGTGGCTTCATAACGCGGAGAACTCCGATCTTGCCTTGCAGGTGCTGAAAGCCCGCCCGGAGTCGGACGGCTCCCTGACCATTATCGAGCTGCAGACCCGGCTGAAGGGCCGCGAGAATGTCTCCGCCGAGCAGGCCGAGCGCATCAAGTCGCTGGAAGCCCAAGTCAAACGCTTGACCGAGGCCAATGCCCATCTTTCGCGCGAAAACGGGCAGCTGACGGCGGACATTAACCGCCAAGCCGGCTACATTGATCGGGTGCTTGAAATTGAGCAGCCACAGGACGCGCCAGAGCTCCCCGGTCGCTTCGATGCGCCCAGGACGCTGATCGTCAAAGGCCCTCGCCTCCAAAGCCGCTACGGCGATTCTGGAGCTTCCAGCAACATCCATGACTTCCTCCGCTAAAGGACCTCTCCATATGAATCCGCACCCCGACTCCCTGCTGCGTGAGCCCACTCGCGCAGCGGCACACGACGGCCGCTTCGGCTCCGGCCGTGAGGTGAAGAACCTCGCTGCCCAATCCAAGAAGAACCTTGCTCGTGAGGTCCTCCGTTTGCGCTCGCTCCTGCAAGCCCTAAAGGCCGACCTGCCGCAGCTGGTCAAGCCCGAGTTCCAGCACCGCGAAGCCTTCGCTCTGATGACCTACGTCCAAAAGGGCGTGCCGGAGGGACAAGCCGGTGAGGTGCTCTATGTGTGGAACTCCCGCGACGGCGTGACCCCTTTCACGGTGTTCATCGGTGACAAGGAATTCCAGCACGACCTGTCCGCCATGTCCGGGCCCTTCTATGATGTGCCGGCCTTGGCCACGCACAAATGGGAGACCCGCAGCGACGCCGAGACGCTCGAGGCTTTCCAGCGCACCCTGCAGCAAGCAGTGGACCTCGGGCGCATCTCGGCCACAAAGGCGCTCGATCTGGGTGCAAGCCTCCAGGTCGCCGAGTCCTGGCACTACCGCATCGGCCTGAGGAGCATTGCGACCGGCAACTTCACCGACAAAGATTCCCCGCGGACGATCAAGGAGGGCCTCTGATGTCGGCGCCCTCCATCCGCTACATCGGCGGGGATGAAGCCCACGGCGAGGTCTTTGTCGTAGAGACGAAGGCCCCGAGAGGCTACGAGCTCGGCTCCCATCTCCATAAGCACGCCCACACTTCCATTCTGGTATCCGGTGAAGCAGACGTAACCGTGGCCGGAATCACCAAGCGCTATAGCGGGTATAGCCTGATAACGGTCCCCGCTAACACCACTCACACCGTCAAGGCTGTGACGGATATTGTCTGGCTCTGCCTTTGGTCACGCCAGCATGCTCCGCGCGATGAGGTCGAAGACTCCCTCGCATTGTTTCCTAACTCGGCTTGCCGGGGCTGCCCTGGCGGTTGCGTCCCAACCTAACTCCTGGAGATTCACATGTCCCAAGTATTGAAAGCCCTGCCCTACGGCATCATGGTCGCGAACCTGTTCAAGGCTGGCGCCTCCCAAGCCGAAGAGCTGATCCATGCCGCGATCGGCTTGTCCGGTGAAGCCGGTGAGCTCGCCGACGCGTCCACCATGGACAACATTATCGAGGAGCTGGGCGACGCCGAATTCTACCTCGAAGCCTACCTCCAGCGGCTGGGTAGTTGGTCCCACGAAAGCCTGGAAAAAGCGGCACGCCTCATGGCGTCGGATCAGCCGCGGGTATCTCTCGGCACCGTCACGCACGAGCTCAGCGTCGCGACGTCGGCACTGCTGGATGCGACCAAGAAGGTCTGGGTCTACGGCCGCCCGGTGAGCGACCTGAAGGCCTTCGATGAGCTGGTCTCCATTCGCGTTGTCCTGAACGCAGCCTATGAGCTGCTCGGCGTTCAGCGCCAGGTGGTTTTGGACGCCAATCAAGCGAAGCTCGGCAAGCGCTTCCCTGAAGGCGTCTATTCGGGCGCCGACGCATTGGCTCGTGCTGACAAGAATGGCGGCTGATTCGGCCACGCGTGTGGTGAACATACGCAGGGGCGAGCCGTATGACGTGCTGGTGGATAGGACCTCTTTCTGGGGCAATCCTTTCTATATCGGCGTTGACGGCTCGCGCCAGGAGGTCATCGAGAAGTACCGCCAGATGGTCCTGTCCCGGCCGGACATGATGGCAAGACTTCCCGAGCTGCGTGGGAAGACGCTGGCGTGCTGGTGTAAGCCCAAGATGTGCCATGCTGATGTGCTGGCGCAATTGGCTGACCAGAATGACGGCTAAACCCTAGACCTCGACGGTGTGCCCAGACCGAACTCCTGGGCATCATATTGATTCTGCGAGGTGCTGTGTTGTGTCAGCCTTCGCCTTGGTTGACGACCAAGGGTGCAGCACCAAGCAGGCTCTAGCTAACTCGCTAACTCGTAAACTCGCTATATCGCTATAAGGAGCGCTCTCATGGCAAAAGATACCCGCAAAGTCACCACCCCTAAGTTCCGCGCGAGCTTCGCTTGGGTCTTCAAGCCGCAACCCCCGATGGAAGGCAGTCAGGGTGAACCCAAGTACGGGGTCACGATGCTGTTCGACCAAGCGGCCCAGAAAACCCCGGCCTTCGAGGCCATGAAGAAGCTGGCAGTCGCTGCTGCCCGTGAAAAGTTCGGTGACAAGCTGAAGTCGGATGGCAAAGGCTGGTTCGTCGGCCTGCGTAACCCGCTGCGCGACGGCGCCGAGAAGTCGGAAATGGAAGGCTATGGCGATGGCGTGATCTTCGCCGCTGCGACCACCAAGATGCAGCCCGGACTGGTGGACCAGCGTCTCAACCGCATCATCTCTGACGAGGTGTCGGAAGATGGCTTCTACAGTGGCTGCTATGCCCGGGCCACCGTGACCGCCTACGGCTACGACAAGGCTGGCAACAAGGGCGTGGCTTTCGGTCTGCAGAACGTGCAGAAGCTGGGCGATGACACCGCCTTCAGCGGACGCACCGCAGCAGAAGATGACTTCGAGGCGGCGGATGACGCCTTCGGGGATGACGGCGGCGACGCCGACTTCCTCAAGTAAGCCTCGAGGGGCAGTAAAGAGAAAGGGAGCCTTCGGGCTCCCTTTTTCTTTCCCATCGTTTGGCGAGTCAGGGCTCCCAGGGCGGTAAGGCCAGAGTATGATTCCCTCATACTCACTAACCAGGAGCATCCCATGGCCACATACTGGCTCAGCCCGGCCCCAGCTGTCTGCGATACCTGCGGCACGCCCATCACCTCTACTTTCTTTGACGCCGATACCGGCCGCGGCTGGGCGTGCATGTGCCCGTCTTGTCAGACCCTCGGCCCGGGCAAGGGCCTCGTGGGCCCCGGGCGCGGACAGAAGTATGAGAAGCAAGCCGACGGCCGTTGGCTCAAGACCGCGGGCTGACTGTGACGACGTGGCAGTGGCACACCCTCATCGAAGAGTCCGGCTTCCAATTCTGCAAAGCGCGGGACGGCTGGGCGCTATTCGACGAGGATAATAGACAAGAGGTCCCCGGCACGTGGGGGCGTACCAAGGGCGACGCTGTGTGGCTCGCCGTAACCGCTTTGGGCTTGAAGGAGAATGACAATGGATGACGCTCGTAGGGAGAAGCTTATCTCCCGCCTTAAGAAGTGCCTCGCTCTTTCCGCGTCGCCGGAGCCGCACGAGGCAGCTGCAGCGCTTCGGCAGGCGCAGAAACTCATGGACTCGCTTGACCTCACCGAGGCCGATCTACTAGGCCTGGAGATGGCTGAAGCGGTCGTCAAGACGCGCGAAGGCTTCGGCGCTTGCCGAACCATGAACTTCTTGACTTCCATTATCATGGAAGCGTTCGGGGTCGAGGTGATCTACCAGCGGAACCCCGGCACCGCCAATCGGCTTAATGTCTGCTATATCGGACCCCGAGACCGCGTACTGCTGGCCGAGTACTCCCACCGAGTGGTCTGGCGGGCCATGCAGACGTCATGGGACACCGTGCTCCTCAAGTGGCCCCTACTCAAAGGCGAAGCCGGCAAGCGCCAGGCCTTCCATATAGGCTGGCTCTGCGGCGTCAAGGAGAAAGTCAGTGCCCTTATGGTCTCTGAGGAGGAGTCCCGCGCGGTCAATGCCTATATCAGCAAGAAGTTCGGCGAGCTGGTCCCTGGCAAGGAGGTGAAGCAGAAGCCCCTCAATGCCGCCGCGTATTACGCCGGCATGGAAGCCGCGCAGGACTTCGAGCTCTATCGCCCTGTTGAGGAGCAGGCCCTTGCTCTCGAGCATAAAGGAGAAGTGTGATGCTGACCGGTCAGCCCTCAATCTTGCGTCGCCTATGGTGGCTCCTGCTCACGGGAGACTTTCGCTCCCCGCTGCGACATATACCGGAGGGGCGCCCCTTCAGGGTCATCCGAATCGGCCACCGGTTTGACGTCCAGGAGATTCCAACTCAAGTCAATCCGAGCTCCCCGAAGAAGTTCGCGGCGGGGGTTCGGGTCCGGGTTCGGGATACTGCTGGCTTCAACCGCGGCGCCCGCGGCACGGTCTCCTACCACGCCCCGGATGATCGGGTGTGGGTGCGACGCGACGGCGCTGGTTCAGACTGCTACTTTCACCCCTATGAGCTGGAGGAGCTGTGATGCAGCGAGTCTTCTTGGTCCTCGGCGGGCCTCTCGATGACAAGGCCTTCCGCATTACTAACGGAGCTGGACGCCCGCGGATAGGCTCCGAGGTCGACCTCTGGTGTGCCGCTCTCGATGTCGGTATAGTTGGCCCTGAGGAGGAGTTCCTCTACACCGTCCGTAAGGTGCCGCGTACGCATGAGCCGCTGATGATCCCGACCTACGTGCTAGTGCACCCCAGCGTCCCCGACGATGAGATTGTGTGGAGGACTTTCCTGTCAACTATTAAGGCTTTCGCTTCGCAGGTGATCCAATGACAACTAAACCCCGCTGCAAAGACCACGGCATCGAGATGCCGTGCCACCTCTGCCTTCATAAGGCATGGCCCGTGCGAGACATCAGAGCCGTGGCCGACTTCGCCGGGAGCCCGGTGAACGGTCCTGATGGGCTTATCCCTGGCGTGGAGTATATCGCCCTCAGTGAAGCCGTTCGGCAGATAGGCCGGAAGATGCGCGACCTGGAGGCCATCCGGCTGGAGCTGTTCAAGCCCTTTTACACTGCCCGCAAGCGTCTCCGCGGTGAGGCCTTCTCTCTGTCGGTGCTGGAAGTCGGCAAGGTAGAGCAGGCCGCGAACTACCTAGCGCAGAAGAGGCCGATGGACCAGGTATCTGACCCCATTGTCAAGCTGTTCATGCAAACGATCGAGGAGGATGAATCGTCATGGTGACCATCACGAGCTACAACCGGAAGCGCCGCTACCCAGACTGGCGAGACCCTCCTGTCAGCTGTGATTGCTGCCATTCTCAGCAGGTGTCTTTCCGTAGTCACGACGTCCTCTATGGTGGCAAAGAGTACGGCGATTGGCCCTATATCTACTATTGCGAGGAGTGCGAGGCCTCGGTCGGGTGTCATCCCTTTTCCATATACCCGCTCGGGATAATGGCGGACTCGGCCACGCGCTCCGCACGAGCGACTCTTCATGCGATCATGGACCCGATGTGGAAGTCCGGGCAGTATGAGCGCGGGGAGCTCTACGCCAAGATGGCGGAGCTGCTGGGCTTGCCGAAGGGCGTCCGATTCCACACCGGGAACCTCTCGCTGGCGGGGTGCCACGCGGCTTGCTCAGCCCTGCGGACTCTGCAGACGGTGGATGACTTTGCGGACCCCGCATAGTAATATGGGACATTAGGCGGCTTATGGTCGCCTTCTATCTATTGGAGGAACCGAATGCCTGTATTGGATGCTATTGAGTTCGGCAAGGATCGGAAATATCGGCTAGCGCAGACGGAGGGAGCTCTCGACGCCCCCACTGCGCAGCCGATAGCAGAGCCGCCGTTCAAGCGCAAGTGGAGCCACGTAAACCCCCCTAAAGCCACGATCGACTTTGAAACCAGGTCGGCGTGCTCAATTAAGGACTGCGGGTCGTGGCGCTACTCACTCGACCCGACCACCGAGGTCATGTGCCTCGCCTTTCGCTTGCCGAGCTGGGAGCATGGGCGCACTGCCCTATGGCACCCAGCCTTCCCGGACTTCGGGATTGAAGAAGCCGACTGCCCAGAGCTGGCAGAGCTCTTTGATTGGATTGCGGGCGGGCATCTCGTAGAAGCGCATAACGCATGGTTCGAGCGAGGCATCTGGACCAACATCATGGCGCCCCAGTATGGTTGGCCCTTGATAGGCCATACCCAGTGGCGCTGCTCGGCGGCAAAGGCTGCAGCGTACTCCCTGCCGCGCTCTCTCGACGGATGTACTCAGGCGCTCAAGCTGCTCGTCAAGAAGGACACCGAAGGCGCCAAGGTCATGAAGAAGATGGCCAAGCCTCGCAAGCCCCGTAAGCTGGAAGTTAAGCAATGGATCATCGAGCATCTTGGTTGGGACATATCTCGGCGTGGGGCGCATAAAGACATCGTGAAGACGCTGGACTTCTCGGTGGCGACTGTTGAAGACGGCTCTGTCGTCGAGGCGTCTTGGACCGAAGACGGGCAAGTGGAGCAGCGCTCTTTCAAGCTGGGGCTTTTCTGGCACTGCGACGTAGAAATGCTAGAGCGCCTGTGGGCCTACTGCCGCGTGGACGTCTTGGCAGAAGAAGCCGTCTCTGATCGCCTGCGGGACCTCTCGCAGAAAGAGACTCATATGTATCTGATGGACCAGCACATCAACGAGCACGGCTTCCAATTGGATCGCGAAGGCATTGAGGCTGCGCTGGATATTGTCAATTCCATCTATGCAGACCTCAATCAGGAGCTCGTCACCCTTACCGGAGGGCGCGTCGAGAAGGCTACTCAGCGGGCTCGCATGATTGAGTGGTTCAATGATATGGGCTTGCCACTGACGGATACTCAGGGCGGCACAATCGACGAATGGCTCAAGCGGCAAGACCTGAATGCGACCGTGAGGCGCGGTCTGGAGCTCGTCAGGTCACTCGGCCGCTCTAGCACTGCCAAGTTCATAGCCGCGCAAAACTGGGCGGCTCCGGCCACCTGGAGGGTCCACGGCGGGCTCCTATATCACGGCGCCGGCACAGGCCGCTGGTCCGGGTCCGGGGTCCAGCCCCATAACTTCCCGCGCGGCAACATCAAGGACATGGAGCTGGCGTGGGAGGTTATCAAGACCCGTGACGTCAAGCTCATCGAGATGCTCTATGGCGACGTCATGGAGTTCCTGTCGTATTCGCTGCGTGGGATGATCGTGCCATCAGAAGGCCGTCGCCTGATGGTGGCCGACTACGCCGCTATTGAGGCGCGTGTGGTGCTGTGGCTGGCAGGCGACGAGGACGCCCTCGGCGTATTCCGCCGCGGTGAGTGCATCTATATGGCCATGGCGACTGACATCTATGGCAGGCCAATCACTGATAAAGTGAAGCAAGCCGATGAGCGTCAGATGGGCAAGCAAGCCGTGTTGGGCCTCGGCTACCAGATGGGGGCCAAGAAGTTCCGGGCGACACTTGCCGAGAAGTGGGGCATCTTCATCAGCGAGGAATTCGCCGAGGCCATTGTTCAGAAGTACCGCGAGAAGTTCTGGCGGGTCAAGAAGATGTGGTGGGACCAAGAAGCCGCCGCAATGGCAGCGGTCCGGGCGCCGGGACGTACTGTCACCTGCGGCAAAGTCCAGTGGCGGTGCTTCGACGGCTTCCTGCATTGCAAACTGCCGAGCGGTCGCCTGCTGGGGTATTGTGAGCCCCTGCTTGTCAAGAAAAAGACGCCTTGGGGAGATGAGCGCGATTGCTTGACCTATATGGGCGTGGACCCTTATACGAAAAAATGGCGCCGGCAGGACACCTACGGCGGGATGCTCGTCGAGAACATCACCCAAGCCACCGCGCGGGACTTGATGGCTGATGCGATGCTACGCTGCCACGAGCAAGGGACCTACGACGTCATCCTTTCGGTGCATGATGAATTGATCGCTGAATGTGACGAGGACGCAGGCAGCGTCGAAGACTTCGAGATGATGATGGCCCACGCAGAACCCTGGGCCGACGGGTGCCCCGTAGCGGCAGAAGGCTGGACTGGTAAGAGGTACAAAAAATGAGCGAGGTTTATCCATTGCGTCTCCCCAACTTTAAGCACCAGCAACGGGAGTGGGAGGAGCATCGCGACAGCGACGCCCGAGCGCTGCTATGGCAGATGCGGACCGGGAAGACCAAAGCCGCCCTGGACGTGGCGTGCTACCGTTATGACAAGGGTGATATTGACGGCGTGCTGGTATTGGCGCCCAATGGCGTGCATGTTAACTGGATTCGGCGGCAGCTCCCCATCCATATGTGGGAGCGGGTGCCCTATAAGGCCCATGCTTGGCAGGCCAGTGAGGCGCACAAGCCCGGCCACGGTGCAAGCCTCGAGAGGGTCCTCAATTGCCGGGACGGCCTTGCCATTCTCGCAGTCAACTCCGAGTCCATCATCCACGATAAGCCGGCCGCGGTCATAAAGCGGTTCCTGAAGAAGCGGCGGGTGATGCTGATCGTGGACGAGTCGCACGACTTCCGCTCACCTGGGAGCCGCCGGACGAAGCGGGTAAAAGCCCTTAAGAACTATTGCAAGGTGCGGCGCATCCTCACTGGCACCGCGACATCCAACAGCCCGCTGGCCGCTTACAGTCAATTCAACATCTTGGCAGACGGGGCGCTGGGTTTCACGCGGTTCGCCGATTTCGAGATGGAGTTCGCCGTCTACGAGGAGAAGCGGACTCGCGGTGGCAAAACATACAAGGCGCTCAGCTCTTACCGCAACTTGGATGACCTGCAGGGACGCATCGCGGAATGGTCTTCGGTGGTCCTCCGGGAAGACGTTGACGACATGCCCGAGCTGCTTAAAGAAGAGCGTACCGTGGTCCTTCCGGATAGCCTGGTGACGGCGTATCGCACGCTTGTCGAGGAGATGATCGTCGAACTCGAAGACGGCGGCGAAGTCGAAGCCCTGGAAGCCGGCGCCCGTCTCATCAAGCTGCAGCAGATGTTGAGCGGGTGGGTCATTGACGTCGAAGGGCAAGTCCGTGACATGCTCCCCGACGAGGAGAACCCGCGCTTGATCGGGCTGCTCGAAGAGGTGCAAGAGGCCGACCGCAAGTGCATCGTATGGTGCAAGTTCCAAGAGGACATCAAGCGGGTGGTGCGCACACTGGAGAAGGCGGGCAAGAAGTGCGTCCAGTATCATGGCGCTATCCACTCGCAATCCAAGCGGCAGGCGGCTATCGACGCTTTCAACTTGGACCCCTCCGTGGACGTCTTTGTCGGCCAGCCGAAAGCTGGCGGGCAGGGTCTCGACCTCTCGGCAGCAGACTTGATCCTCTGGTACTCCCACACGTTCGACTTGATTGAGCGGGATCAAGCGAATGAGCGGGCCACGCAAATCGGTGGGCGCACTGTGACCCTTGTCGACTTCGTGACTCCCAACTCAGTCGACGAGTACATTCTTGCCAACTTGGAGGCCAAGCGTTCGGTCTCTGACGCCCTGACCGGCAAAGGCCTCCGTGATCGTTTGCTGGCTCTATTACGGACGCAACTGTGATGGGCCCGGCGATGACTGCAAATAACGGTACAGGGCGCAGCATAGCCTGCGATACATTCTCCACATCGACCCTATGCCGGGTCGTTTCCCGGCGGGCCTCCGCTAACCCCCAAGTCTCTGAAGGAGAGCAATCATGATGAATCGTTTTCTGCGCCTCGGCGCTCTGTCTGCTGTGCTGATGTCTGCTGCTGGCGCCGAGGGCGGCGCAGGCGGTGGCGGCGGCGGCGCCGCTCCGGCTCCGGAGCCCAAGGAGCCGAAAGCCCCCGGTGTCGGTGATGTTGCCAAGGAGCTGATCCGCGCCGGCAAGACCAACGAGGAAGTCCTCGCCCAGGTCAAGGAGCAGTTCCCCGAATCCAAGACCTCTATGGCCAGCATCAACTGGTACCGCAACAAGCTGCGCACCGACGGCGAGAATGTCCCGACCGCCCGCGAGCTGAAGGCCGACAGCAAGGCCGAAGAAAAGGCCAAGCGCGAAGCCGAGAAGGCCGAAGCCAAGGCCAAGCGCGAAGCCGAGAAGGCCGAAGCCAAGGCGAAGAAGGACGCCGAGAAAGCCGAAGCCAAGGCGAAGAAGGACGCTGAAAAAGCGGAAGCTAAGGCCAAGGCCGATG
>Ga0265293_10001310_pt1 | contig 54637 bp, 57 predicted proteins | sample Munlanlewell138R_FD_192505 | JGI IMG/M metagenome (GOLD analysis project Ga0265293, IMG submission 192505) | Leachate microbial communities from a municipal landfill in Southern Ontario, Canada - Leachate well 138R | ecosystem: Engineered > Solid waste > Landfill > Unclassified | place: Canada... | reverse complement strand
ATCATCTGATTGCGATGAGAAACACCAACGGAGAAATGGTGGCCTTTGATTTGTCAACCGGCGCAGGAACATTGATCGGACAAACAGCTGTTCTGTTGAACAACGACATGGCGAGCTGTCCGGGATTATCATCCGGCAAAGCGATTGTCGGAGAATCCTACCGCTTTGCTTATCAGCCAAATCCGGTAAGAGATATGTTGTATATTTCGACCAATCGCGAGATAGAATCCATTGAGGTTTATAACTTGACCAATCAAAAGGTGCTGAGCATAAGAAGTACGGAAGCCCTTCATGGCGAAGTAAACGTAAACTCCCTTCCACAGGGCGTATATGTAGTCAGAGCTGTCTTGAAAGGCGGACAAGTAGAAACCTTCAAGATTGTGAAGAAATAACCAATTTTAATGTATAATAATAAACAGAGCCTTCCCATTCAACGGAGGGCTTTGTTTATTATTCACCTATAATGCAGATTTAGCGGGAAAATGCTTGAATTTGAACCCAAAAATTAATTCATAAAATAAAAAAGACCATCCATCCGGACAGCCTTTTATGTATTATAATATTTTCAAGAAAATTAATTTTTACTGTAAAGCAGGGTAACACCTTCTTGTTCGGGCAGGGTAGGGCGTTTTTCCAAGTGCAGTGACCCTTTTCTTTCTTTGGCTTTCATGCCCAACCATCCTGCAATCCAAAAGGGAAGCACGAAACTTGCCATATATAAAATTGCCCAAAATCCAATTAGGAACATAACAGTGAAGAACAGAAATCCAAGAAATTTTGCCATGACTTAATTAATTTATGCAGACAAAAATATAAAATTAATTCCAATTCTTCCCGATATACTGAAAAATCTCATTATTTAAAATAATTCAATTTAGCTTTCTTAAATTTGGGCTTTATTTTCAATACATTAAAATCATGGAGTACAGAATAGAGAAAGACACAATGGGAGAAATCAAGGTTCCCGCGGATAAATATTGGGGCGCACAAACGGAGCGTTCACATGAAAATTTTAAAATCGGCCCGGTTGGTTCAATGCCAAAGGAAATCATCAATGCCTTTGCTTATCTGAAGAAGGCGGCAGCACACGCCAATGCGGAATTGGGAGTTCTACCGATAGAAAAAAGAGATTTGATAGCTAAAGTATGCGATGAAATTTTAGCCGGTAAACTCGATGATCAATTTCCATTAGTCATTTGGCAGACCGGTTCGGGTACCCAGTCCAATATGAATGTGAATGAAGTCATCGCCAACCGTGCACAGGTTTTATCAGGCGGTAAAATTGGAGTAGGAGAGAAGGTATTGATGCCCAATGATGATGTCAATAAATCACAATCTTCCAATGATACTTTTCCGACGGCAATGCACATTGCAGCCTATAAAATGCTCATAGAGAAAACCATACCCGGTGTTGCACAGCTTCGGGATACTTTAAAAAGGAAAGCTGAAGATTTCAAAGATGTGGTCAAAATCGGGCGAACACATTTAATGGATGCTACCCCTTTGACTTTAGGACAGGAAATCTCAGGCTATGCTGCACAGCTTGACCACGGATTGAATGCTTTAAAGAATACACTTGCTCATTTGTCGGAATTGGCATTGGGCGGTACAGCAGTTGGAACCGGTCTGAATACACCTAAAGGTTATGATGTTTTGGTCGCAAGATACATTTCGGAAATGACAGGTTTACCGTTTATTACGGCTAAAAATAAATTTGAAGCATTGGCAGCACATGATGCCATAGTGGAATCGCATGGTGCATTGAAACAATTGGCAGTATCACTTTATAAAATCGCCAATGATATTCGTATGCTTTCTTCCGGACCACGTTCCGGAATCGGAGAAATTCACATTCCGGAAAATGAACCCGGTTCGTCCATCATGCCCGGCAAGGTGAATCCTACACAAGTGGAAGCCTTGACCATGGTTGCAGCGCAGGTGATTGGAAATGATGTAACGATCACATTTGCAGGTGCGCAAGGTCATTTTGAATTGAATGTATTCAAGCCGGTAATGGCATATAACTTTTTGCAAAGTGCTGAGTTACTTGGTGATGCTTGTGTTTCTTTTGATGTTCATTGCGCGCAAGGAATTGAGCCGAATCATCAAAGAATTCAACAGCTTTTGGATAATTCTTTGATGCTCGTTACTGCGCTGAACACGCATATTGGATACTATAAGGCGGCAGAAATCGCACAAACTGCCCATAAAAATGGAACAACGCTGAAAGAAGAAGCAGTTCGTTTGGGCTATGTTTCTGCGGAAGATTTCGACAAATGGGTGAATCCCAAAAATATGGTTGGATAATTTTGAGAAATTGAATCCAATAATAGGAAGGCGATTTGACCGATAATAAAAAAAAGACCCCGACAAATAAATCGGGGTCTTTATGTATGAAGTTTTTTATGCTTCTCCAATAGGACCGAAATTCATCGGCATTGCTGGTCCCTGATTGTCTTTAATTTCTCCGAATTGTTGTTCATATCGGGAAACATTTTCACTCAGGGCGTGTACCAATCTTTTGGCGTGCTGTGGGGTCAAAATAATTCTTGACTTCACTTTGGCTTTGGGTACGCCGGGCATCATCTGTATGAAATCCACAACAAATTCTGTCGGCGAATGGTTGATTACAGCCAAGTTGGAGTAAACTCCGCTTGCTAATTGGTCATTGATTTCGATATCGATATTTTTCTTTTGTTCTGCCATTATATTACTGTTTTTTCACTTATTAATTCTTCATATTCCTTTTGGGAACCAACAATCACATTCTGATATTCCTTCAGACCGGTTCCGGCTGGAATTCTGTGACCTACGATAACATTTTCCTTCAAACCGGTCAAATCATCAACTTTTCCGGCTACCGCAGCTTCATTCAACACTTTTGTGGTTTCTTGGAATGATGCAGCAGACATGAAGGATTTGGTTTTCAGCGACGCTCTGGTGATACCTTGCAATACGGTTTCTGCCGTTGCAGCCATTGCTTCGCGGGCTGTAACCAAGTTTTTGTCTTCACGTTTCAACAAAGAATTTTCATCTCTCAATTGTCTGGCGGTAATGATTTGCCCTGCTTTCAGGTTGTCACTGTCACCGGCATCTTCGACTACTTTCATTCCAAAAATTCTGTCGTTTTCTTCCAAGAAATCTTCGATGTGTTCCATGTTGTCTTCTAAGAAATTGGTGTCTCCGGAGTCAACGATTCTCACTTTTCTCATCATCTGACGAACGATAATTTCAAAGTGTTTGTCATCGATTTTCACCCCTTGCAGACGATATACGTCCTGAATTTCATTTACAAGATATTCCTGCACAGCGGTTGGGCCTTTGATTCTCAGGATATCCTCTGGCGTAATTGCACCATCAGAAAGGGGAGTTCCGGCACGTACGAAGTCATTTTCCTGTACCAGAATTTGATTGGATAATTTAACCAAGTATGTGAAAACTTCGCCGTTTTTGGCTTCTACCATGATTTCACGGTTTCCGCGTTTGATTTTTCCGTAAGAAACAACGCCGTCCACTTCGGCAACTACAGCCGGATCTGAAGGGTTTCTTGCTTCGAAAAGCTCGGTTACACGTGGCAAACCTCCGGTGATATCTCCGGCTTTTGCTGAACGACGAGGAATTTTCACCAAGACTTTACCGGCTGAGATTTTCTCACCATCGACTACCATCAAGTGGGCACCAACGGGAAGGTTGTAAACTCTTTCGTCACCGCCTTTTGACAATACTTTCAAGGTAGGAATCTTTTTCTTGTTACGAGATTCTGAGATTACTCTTTCCTGGAATCCAGTCTGTTCGTCTATTTCAAGTTGGAAAGTTACCCCTTGTTCGATGTTTTCAAATTCAATTTTACCGGCGGATTCCGCAACGATTACTCCGTTATACGGATCCCAGTTGACAAGGATTTCTCCTTTGGAAACTTTTTGTCCGTCTTTGACATGAAGAATGGAACCATAAGAAATATTCTGGTTCATAATTACATGCTCGGTTTTATCAAGAATTTTCAATTCTCCGGATCTGGAAACCACAACGTCCACATCTTGACCGTTTTCATCCACGCCGGCTACGGTACGGATGTCTTCGAGTTCAATTTTTCCTTCCACTTTGGCTATGATGGAAGATTTTTCGGAAACGTTCCCGGCGGTACCTCCTACGTGGAAGGTACGAAGCGTAAGCTGTGTACCTGGTTCACCAATGGATTGTGCAGCAACAACTCCCACAGCTTCTCCCATTTGAACTCTTTTGCCGGTGGCAAGGTTTCTTCCGTAGCAGGAAGCACAAATTCCGGTTTTCGATTCACAGGTCAACGGTGAGCGAACATCGACGGTTTCAATGCCTGCTTTCTCAATTATTTCTGCTTTGCTTTCAACAATAATTTCATTGGCGGCAACGATCAATTCTCCGGTATTCGGATGAAAAACATCATTCAATGAAGTTCGCCCAAGAATTCTAATAGAAATCGGTTCAACGATTTCCTCATTTTTCTTCAATGCAGAAATTTCAAGTCCTCTGAGCGTATCGCAATCTTCTTCATTGATAATTACATCCTGTGCCACATCCACCAAACGACGGGTCAGATATCCGGCGTCCGCAGTTTTCAAAGCAGTATCGGCCAGACCTTTTCTCGCACCGTGGGTGGAGATAAAGTATTCCAAAATGGTCAATCCTTCACGGAAGTTAGAAATAATCGGGTTTTCAATAATTTCACCTCCGGATGAACCAGCTTTCTGGGGTTTGGCCATCAGCCCACGCATTCCTGCCAACTGACGAATCTGTTCTTTTGAACCTCGGGCTCCGGAATCAAGCATCATATAAACGGAATTAAATCCATCTTGATCCTGCGTCATTCGTTTCATCACCATTTCAGTCAGGGTGGCGTTGGTCGTAGTCCAGACATCGATGACCTGATTGTATCTTTCATTGTTGGTAATCAATCCCATGTTGTAGTTGCCCTTGATGGCTTCAACCTGTTCAATAGCACTTGCAATCAAATCTTTTTTCTGATCCGGAATCAAAATATCTCCCAAACTGAAGGACAATCCTCCTTTGAATGCACTTTGGTAACCCAAATCCTTCATTTTGTCAAGGAATTCAACCGTAGTCGGGAAATCAGTAATTTCAAGAATACGATTAATAATACCTCTTAATGATTTTTTGGTCAATACTTCATCAATGTATCCAACTTGTTTGGGAACTATTTGATTAAATAGAACTCTTCCCACAGTGCTTTCAATCAGTTTTTCAACCAATTCCTCATTTTCTCTAACTGTAACTTTGACTTTTATAATTGCATTCAAATCAACACTTTGTTCATTGTATGCAATTCTCACCTCTTCCGGGGAATAGAAAGCAATGCCTTCTCCTTTAGCCCCTTTTTTGGATTTGGTCATATAGTATAAGCCCAATACCATGTCCTGAGAAGGCACCGTAATTGGCGAACCATTCGCAGGATTCAGAATGTTTTGTGAAGCGAGCATCAACAGCTGTGCTTCCAAGATGGCTTCAGGTCCTAATGGCAAGTGAACCGCCATTTGGTCACCATCGAAGTCAGCGTTGAATGCGGTACAAGCCAGTGGGTGAAGCTGAATAGCCTTACCTTCAATCAGTTTGGGTTGGAAAGCCTGAATCCCCAATCGGTGCAAAGTAGGCGCACGGTTCAGCAAAACCGGATGTCCTTTCAATACATTTTCAAGGATGTCATACACAACCGGTTCTTTTCTGTCAATGATTTTCTTGGCAGATTTTACGGTTTTCACAATTCCTCTTTCTATCAGTTTACGCACCACGAATGGTTTGTAAAGTTCAGCAGCCATGTCTTTGGGCAAACCGCATTCATGAAGTTTCAGATGCGGGCCGACCACGATTACAGAACGCGCTGAATAATCGACCCTTTTACCCAAAAGGTTTTGACGGAAACGCCCTCTCTTCCCTTTCAAAGAGTCGGAAAGTGATTTCAAGGGTCGGTTTCCATTTACTTTTACAGCGGTCGATTTTCTCGTATTGTCAAAGAGTGAATCAACAGCTTCTTGAAGCATTCTTTTCTCATTTCTGAGGATTACTTCGGGTGCTTTGATTTCAATCAATCTTTTCAATCGGTTGTTTCTGATGATTACCCTGCGGTATAAATCATTCAGGTCAGAAGTTGCGAACCGGCCACCATCCAATGGTACCAACGGGCGCAATTCCGGCGGAATTACCGGAATTACCCGGAGAATCATCCATTCAGGTCGGTTGACATAGTCTTCATTGGATTTTCTCAAAGATTCCACTACCTGAAGGCGTTTCAAGGCTTCTGTTCTTCGCTGTTTGGAAGTTTCGTTGTGTGCTTTGTGTCTCAGGTCATAAGAAAGCTCTTCCAGATTAATTCTTCTCAATAAATCCTCTAAAGCTTCCGCACCCATTTTCGCAATGAATTTATTGGGGTCGGTATCTTCGAGGTATTGATTATCAGCCGGAAGTGTATCCAGAATGTCAAGATATTCTTCCTCAGAAAGGAAATCCAACTGTTTAAGTTCAGCTCCTTCCGGGCCTTTGGCGATTCCGGGCTGGATTACGAGATATCTTTCATAATAGATAATCATATCGAGCTTTTTGGAAGGAAGCCCCAAGATGTAACCGATTTTGTTCGGAAGTGAACGGAAATACCAGATATGCGCAACCGGCACCACCAGATTGATGTGTCCGATTCGCTCCCGGCGGACTTTCTTTTCTGTAACTTCCACACCACAGCGGTCACAAACTATTCCTTTGTATCGGATTCGTTTGTATTTCCCGCAGGCGCATTCATAATCCTTTACAGGACCGAAGATTCTTTCGCAGAACAATCCGTCCCGTTCGGGTTTATGCGTTCTATAATTAATTGTTTCCGGTTTCAGGACTTCACCTTTTGACTCCTGAAGTATGCTTTCAGGAGAAGCTAATCCGATACGGATTTTTGAAAATTTGCTTGTTTTGTTTTTTGTTGACATAATGATTTATCTAATCAATTATACTTTAGAATTGTAACAAAGATTATTCTTCAAGGGTAATATCCAGACCCAATCCTTGAAGTTCGTGCAACAATACGTTGAAGGATTCCGGGATACCGGGTTCCGGCATTGGATCTCCTTTCACAATGGCTTCATAGGTTTTTGCCCTGCCTACAACATCATCTGATTTCACTGTCAGAATTTCTCGCAGAATATTGGATGCACCGAAGGCTTCTAATGCCCAAACCTCCATTTCTCCAAAACGCTGACCTCCAAATTGGGCTTTCCCGCCTAAAGGTTGTTGCGTGATGAGTGAGTAAGGTCCAATGGATCTCGCGTGCATTTTGTCATCTACAAGGTGACCGAGTTTCAGCATATAAATTACGCCGACGGTCGCTTTCTGTGCAAATCGTTCTCCGGTTCCCCCATCATACAAATAAGTGGTACCGTATGCAGGAAGTCCGGCTTTAGCAATCAACTCATTGATTTGATCAATGTTGGCACCGTCAAAAATCGGGGTAGCGTATTTCTGTCCGAGTTTGATACCGGCCCAGCCCAATACGGTTTCATAAATTTGCCCGATGTTCATCCGTGAAGGTACCCCCAGCGGATTCAGTACGATGTCAACCGGAGTTCCGTCTTCCAAGAAAGGCATGTCTTCATCTCTGACAATTCTTGAAACAATACCTTTGTTTCCGTGCCGTCCGGCCATTTTATCACCTACTTTCAATTTTCGTTTTTTGGCAATATAAATTTTGGCTAATTTCACGATCCCTGCCGGTAATTCATCACCTACGGAAATCGTAAATATCTCCCGGCTCATTATTCCCTGCAAATCATTGTATTTGATTTTGTAGTTGTGAAGAAGTTGTTTTACTTGGTCATTTTTTTTCTCATCCATGACCCAGATACTTTCAGAACCGGTAAGATTCAGATAATCCTCTACGGAAGTGAATATTTTTTTGGTGTATTTGGTTCCTTTCTTGATGACTTCTTCATTGAGGTCGTTATAGATACCTTGAGAAACTCTTCCTTCGAGCAAAGCAAAAAGTTTATTCAACAATATTTCTCTCAGGTCATCAAATTTTTTGCGATATTCTGCTTCTATATTGTCAATAATCGCTTTATCCTGTGTTCTTCTTCGTTTGTCTTTGATGCTTCTTGAGAACAATTTTTTGTCGATTACCACACCGTGTAGGGATGGTTCGGCTTTGAGTGAAGCGTCTTTCACATCTCCGGCTTTGTCACCGAAAATTGCACGAAGCAGTTTTTCTTCCGGCGTTGGATCGGATTCTCCTTTTGGTGTAATTTTTCCAATCAGGATATCTCCGGGATTAACTTCTGCCCCGATTCGGATCATACCGTTTTCATCCAAATCACGGATGGCTTCTTCGGATACGTTCGGGATATCGGCAGTCAATTCTTCCATTCCCAATTTGGTGTCGCGTACTTCCAATGAATATTCATCAATGTGAATCGAAGTAAACCAGTCTTCGCGAACCACTCTTTCGCTGATTACGATGGCATCCTCAAAGTTGTACCCCTGCCATGGCATGAATGCCACTAAGAGGTTTCTACCCAACGCCAATTCACCATCTTCTGTCGCATATCCTTCACAAAGCACCTGTCCTTTTTCGACACGGTCACCCACACGTACGATCGGTTTCAAAGTAATTGTGGTACCTTGGTTGGTTTTGCGGAATTTGGTCAGCATATAGGTTTTCTCGCTCGGATCAAAACTTACAATTTCTTCATCTTCAGTTCGGTCGTAATTGATTTTAATCATATTGGCATCCACGTATGTAACGGTACCTTCACCTTCCGCATTGATTAGAATTCGGGAATCTTTGGCGACTCTTTCTTCTAATCCGGTTCCTACGATTGGAGCCTGAGGTTTCAGGATCGGAACGGCCTGTCGCATCATGTTGGATCCCATCAACGCACGGTTGGCGTCATCATTTTCAAGGAATGGAATCAGGGATGCAGAAATGGAAGCAATCTGGTTGGGGGCGATGTCCATCAATTGAACATCCTTGGGTTCCACAACCGGGAAGTCTCCGTCTTCACGCGCCGTAATCCGGTCGCTCAGAAATTCTCCTTCATCATTAATAGGTGCATTGGCCTGTGCGATTACTTTTTCTTCCTCTTCTTCAGCGGAAAGATAAACCGGTTCTCCATTCAATTCAACTTTCCCATTATTTACGGTTCTATAAGGAGTTTGGATGAATCCTAAATTATCCACTTTTGCAAATACACAAAGAGAAGAAATCAAACCGATGTTCGGCCCTTCCGGCGTTTCAATCGGACAAAGCCGTCCGTAATGGGTATAGTGAACGTCCCGCACTTCAAATCCGGCTCTTTCTCTGGAAAGACCGCCGGGGCCTAAAGCCGATAATCTCCTTTTGTGTGTGATTTCGGACAGCGGATTGGTTTGATCCATAAACTGTGAAAGCTGGTTGGTTCCGAAGAAGGAATTAATCACGGACGAAAGGGTTTTCGCATTGATCAGGTCAATTGGCGTAAACACTTCATTGTCACGAACATTCATTCTTTCTCGAATCGTTCTGGCCATACGAGCCAAACCAACGCTGAATTGGGCGGCCATTTGTTCTCCAACGGTTCTTACCCGTCGGTTAGACAAGTGGTCGATGTCATCAACTTCAGCTTTGGAATTCACTAATTCAATCAAATATTTAATAATGGAAATAATATCCTCTCTTGTCAGTACTTGAACATCTTCTGAAATATCCAGTCCTAATTTCTTGTTCAGTCTGTATCGCCCAACTTCTCCCAATGAATAACGCTGATCGGAGAAGAAGAGTTTGTCGATGATTCCTCTTGCCGTTTCCTCATCTGGCGGCTCGGCATTACGCAATTGTCGGTAGATGTATTCTACTGCTTCTTTCTGCGTATTGGTTGGGTCTTTTTGCAAGGTGTTGTGAATGATAGAAAAGTCAGAATTTTTCCCGTCATCTTTATGCACCAAGATGGATTTTACGCCGGAATCGATGATTTGGTCAACGTGTTCTTTTTCGATGATGGTTTCACGATCTAAAATGATTTCATTTCTTTCAATTGAAACCACTTCGCCGGTATCTTCATCCACGAAATCCTCATGCCAAGTGTTCAATACCCTTGCTGCCAACTTCATGCCTACGGCTTTTCTGAGGGAAGTTTTGGTGACTTTGATTTCCTCAGCCAAGTCAAAGATTTCCAGAATGTCCTTATCTCTTTCATAACCGATGGCACGCAACAACGTAGTCAGCGGTAATTTTTTCTTTCTATCGATATAAGCATACATCACGCTGTTGATGTCGGTTGCGAATTCTATCCAGGAACCTTTGAAAGGAATAATTCTGGAAGAATACAACTTCGTACCGTTGGCATGATAAGATTGTCCGAAGAATACGCCCGGAGAACGGTGAAGTTGAGATACTACAACACGTTCCGCACCATTGATAATGAATGAGCCTGCTTTGGTCATATAAGGGATGGCACCCAAATATACGTCTTGCACTACGGTTTCAAAATCCTCGTGTTCAGGATCTGTACAATAGAGTTTCATTCTGGCCTTCAACGGCACACTGTAAGTCAGCCCTTGCTCAATGCATTCATCGATGGAATAACGCGGCGGATCTACGAAATAATCTAAAAATTCCAGTACAAACTGGTTTCTGGTGTCTGAAATAGGGAAATTTTCAGCAAAGGTTTTGTACAAGCCTTCTTTGGCTCGCTGATCCGGACGGGTTTCTAACTGGAAGAAATCCTCGAAAGATTTAATCTGAATGTCGAGAAAATCCGGAAAAGGAGTCTGTACCTTTGTGATTGAAAAACTGAATCTTTGATTTCCCTGCGTCTTTTTGATGTTTTCTTTAATCATAAGAACATTTAAGAAAATAGGTTAAAAAAATATTTTGTTAAAAAAATATCAGACCTTGACCGGGTCTAACTGCAACGCTGGTATATCTTTTCACAGCGTAGTGCAAAATATTTTTTTGCGCTCCTTTGAGTTGCCAATTAGCACGAATTCAGTACAAACTAAAAATCCCTTGCCGGAAACCGGAAGGGTTGAAAACCAGTAAGTTACTTAATTATAACCGTTTGCCATCTCAAAAGGACTGCAAATATAAGAAAGTTTACTTAATCAAACGGTATATATTTCGAATAAATTACTTAATATTTTTTAATGAGCAGACAATTCCCTTAGCCTGTTTTGTTCAAGAAAAAAATCATTTAAATTTAAAAACTTAAAAAGTGTTATCATTGCATCTAATTATTCAATTCATTGCAGTGAAAATACAAACTGAAATCAGTGTTGTGGATACAATCCCGCTTTGCTGACCAAGGCAATTGTAGGGATATGCAGGGTCAGCCCGAATTTAATTCCGTCAAAAGTTGTGTAATCATGTTTTCTGAATTCGAAGGAGTAACCGATGTTGGCTTCAATCAGTCCGAGAATGGAAATTCCGATTTCAGGGGTTATATTCCAAGGAGAAACATTGACCCTTGCAGCATAGAAAGTGGCCTGCACATATTCCCGGTACGGGTCGATTCTGTTCTTTGTTTTTTGTGCATTGAATTGGTAGCCGATGCCTAATTCCGGAACCAGCACAAAATTTTTTTTGAAATAAGCCATATTGGCGGTCAGACTCAGGTCAATCAGATTGGCGTTGGGTTGAACCAAATAGACTTCCGGACCGAGTTTAAAGTAATTTCCATTCAGATTGGTGTATCCTGCATTGATCAGTAAATGTCCGGTGAGTCCGCCTTTGTTTTGCGCATTTGAAACAGTGAATGAAAGCAATAACAATAATGCCGTGATGTACTTCATCAGAAATCCGGGATTTAGGGAAGTACGATTAGCGGTGTTTCAGCTTTATGCACCATGTCATTGATCAGGAATTTACGGAAGAGGTGATCGGTCATCATACGTGAACCTTTTTGAACCACTAAGATTTCTTTCACCTTATTGTTGATTACACTTTTGATGTTGTTTTGTGGATGATCTGTGATGTAAATTTCATAAAAAGTTTTGTAATCCTTTCCGAAAAGCTGTGTCAGTTCAATCAGTTGTTTTTCTACCTCTGTATTGTCTTCACCGGGTTTTGCCAGATGGAAGAAAATGATTTTGGCGTCTTTTTTATTGATGAAGCTCAGCAGTCGGTTAAATTCAAACAAGTTAATTTCATATTTCTCAGAAACCGCCACATAAACATTTTCGTGAGAATGATCATTGATGCTCTCCGGAATGGCCACCACTACATGGTCTGTATTGGCAATGGTTTCCAAAATCGTACTCTTGATGAAAAGTTTCTCAAAAGTCGTCTTTTGTTTCAATCCGGTCAGGATGAGCTGATCAAATGACTGATCTAATAATTCATCCAGAATTTCACGCATATTTTTTTCGGATGCGTAATAAGAAACCCGCACCAAAGGTGGAATCACATCATCAGCAAAATCCCTGAGTTCTTTTAATGCTTTCTCATTGGCTTTCTCAAGAAGGGAATCTCTGGATTTTTCATCTGTAAAAGCTGGAATGGTCGCAGAAACTTTATGCACAAGGATAATCTCTGTGTTTTCTTGCAAAGCCCAGTCACAAGCATATTCAATCAGATTCTTGGAATACTTTGAAAAATCAATTAAAACAATAAAGCGTTTTCTCATACATAAAGGTTTATATTATAAAATACTAAGGTAGATATTTATTTTGAAAAATCTCCCATGATTCTGCTACAATATTAAGAATTTATCTGATTCTTTCAGCTGATTTATGTTCGGGTAAATGGATTTTTAAGCAATCTTCGTTAATCCTTTGAATAATAGTTGGACACGGATGAAAAGCATCTGATTCGTTTTAAATTCACGACCATCACTCTTGAGTACTAAATTCAAACCACAATATTCCTCTGAAATAAATTGTTTTGATAAAAAAGTCAAGAGGGAAACTCAGTATAAATTTTTTCATTGTCTTGTCTGAATATTACAATAAAAAAATTATGTAGTTTTGAATTGGTTAAATTTAGTGGAATAATTAAAGCACATAGAAATGAATCCAAAATTAATCTTAATCCCAATAATGTTATTTCTTATTTCTTGCAATGGGATGAAAGAGAACCCAAATGAAATTGATTCAAAAATAATTAATAAACCACTTCAATTAACGAGCGAAAAAATATTTGATAATGACAGCTTAATCAATTTGTTGAATCAAAACAAGCAATATCTGAAGGACAGTTTATTAAAAGAAAATTCAGGGATTATTGAAAGTTATTTTTCAAAATATCAATCTGATACTTGTGGTATTCTACCTTATAAAAATTCCGAACTATATGAAAGGTATGAAGGATTAAAGGAGATAAAAGGAATAAGAGCAGATAAACAAAGTGATACGGTTTTTGTACTACAGGCTTTTAATTATTGTGACCAAGGTGATTCGTATTACTTTTTTGATAAAAGCTTACCAAGACTTCAAACAGATTCTAATTGTTGTCATCCAAACAATTTCTTTGTGATTTCAGATATTGACGAAGATGGAACAAACGAAATCGGAATTTTTTATTCAACTTGTGTGAGCAGATACAAATCTTTGAAAATCTATACTCTGAAAGAAAATGAATGGAAGGAAATCGGAACTTCAGTTTTTGATATTTATACACAAGATCCATCAGAAGTAAATTATAGCGATTTGGTTCGAAAAATAAGTAAAAACAAGTTTGAGATTTGTAATTTTCACGAAGGCAAAAAAGAATGGAAAATCATAATTATTTAATTTTTTTATCATAAACCAATCAATCTTCGTTAATCCTTTGAATAATAGTTGGACACGGATGAAAAGCATCTGAATCGTTTTCAATTTACGACCATCTATTTCTCTATGTAACATCTGTAACTGTCCGCTCCATTTTGCTGTTCTAATTTTGCGCCAGAAATTAAACAGTAAATGAGAAAAATTACAACTGTCTTATTGTTGGCATTCGTAACTTTGGTATCCGCACAAGACACCCTCAGGATTTCAATGACAGCACTCGACCAAAAAACTTTGGACGAAAACCTACATGTTAAATTGGCCCAAAAGGAAGTTCAATTGGCAGAGGCTGAACTACTTGCTACCCGTGCATCTTATCTGCCCAATATCACAGCTTCCTATACTTTCATGAATACCAACAGTCCGTTGAATGCTTTTGGATTCAAACTGAATCAATCTCGGATTGCGATGGAAGATTTCAATCCGGATTTGCTCAACGACCCTAAGCATATTTCTGATTTTTCACCCAAAATCGAATTTCAGCAACCCATCATCAATATGGATGCGGTTTATATGAAAAAAGCGGGAATTGTGAAAACCGAAGTGCTGAAAATCAAACAGGAAAGAACCTTGGAATACATTCGTTTTGAGGTCAGAAAAGCCTATATGATGTTGCAACTTTCCTATAAAATGCACCAAACCCTGCTGGACGCAAGACAGACCACCTTAGCAAACAAAAAAGTCATCGAAAATTATTACGCCAATGGCTTGATTCAGAAGTCGGATGTGCTGTATATGGATGTGAGAATCAATGAGATAAATGCAATGATTCAATTTGCAAAATCAAATATCCAAAACGCCTCCGATTATCTTTTTCTATTGCTGAACGAAGACAGTGCCGGAAAAATCTTTAAACCAATAACAGAATTGACCTATGAAAATAAAATACTTGGCAGCGAAACCAAATTGGACCCCAACCGAAAGGATTTACAGGCTTATGAAAAATCCTTGGAAGCTTACGACTGGATGATTAAATCTTCAAAATCAAAATTCCTTCCGCGCCTGAACGCCTTCGGGAGTTTTGAATTACACGATTATAAACCTTGGGAATTCGGCGGAAAAGGTTATTTGCTTGGGTTACAGTTGTCTTGGAATTTGTTTGACGGACTGAAATCAAAAAGCGAACAGGCTGCCTTTCACGCAGAAAGAAACAAGGCAAAAGCCGAAATAGAGCAATATACACAGCAAAGCGAATTGGAGCTGAAACAGGCGGTTCGCCAAATTTTAGATGCTGATTACAAGGTAACAACAGCCCAATCTGCTTGGGAGCAAAGCAAGGAGGCATACAGAATCCGAAAAAACCGATTCGAGCAGGGATTGGAAAAGTCTTCTGATTTACTGACTGCCGAAACCCTGATGTCACAAAAAGAATTGGAATACCATCAGGCGATTTTTGAATACAACACAGCATTGGAATATTATCAATTTTTAAAATAATCGGAATGAGAAATAGACTTCAAATTACAATTTTAGCAATGACACTTTTGGTATTTGTCAACTGTTCTTCAGACAAGGTTCAACCGGCAGAATTCAGTGGAGATGCCATTAGCGTGAGTGTCAGTAAATCGGAGGAAACCACAGCCGGAGTTTTCGCAAGTGCAAGTGGTAAATTAATTTCCAAAAATTCGGTCAATGTTTCGACCCGAATGATGGGATACATCACGAGTTTGCCTGTTCAAGTGGGGCAAAGCGTGAGTGTGGGACAGCATTTGGTTTCTATCAACAGCAACGACATCCAAGCAAAAGGAGGGCAAGCAGATGCGCAAATCATGCAAGCTCAAGCAGCTTATGACGCAGCCAAAAAGGATTATGAAAGATTTCAGAATCTTTTCAATTCTCAGAGTGCTTCCCAAAAAGAATTGGACGATATGAAAGCCCGTTTCGATATGGCAGCTGCCGGTTTGAATGCCGCCAAACAAATGAAAAATGAAGTAAACGCACAATACAAATACACCCAAATCACTGCACCGGTTTCGGGCGTGGTAACTGCAAAATTTGCCGAACAAGGCGACCTCGCCAATCCGGGAATGCCTCTGCTGACCATAGAATCACCCGGTGTGCTTCAGGCGCAGCTAATGGTCTCTGAAAACAATATCACTCAACTGAAAAACGGTATGGATGTAAAAATCCTGATTAAATCCTCAGGAAAAGAAGTGGATGGAAAAGTGGCCGAAATCAGTCAGTCATCTGCCAATACCGGTGGGCAATACATGGTGAAAATCAATCTACCGGCTGACAATGAACTCCGTCCGGGAATGTATGTGAATGCCCATTTCCCTTTTCAAATTCCATCCGAAATTTCTTCTGAAACCATTGGTATCCTGATCCCAAAATCTGCTTTGGTGAAAAAAGGGCAATTGACCGGAGTTTATACCGTAAGTTCACAAAATACCGCCGTTTTGAGATGGCTGAAAACCGGAAGAGACTTTGACGATAATGTGGAAGTACTCTCAGGATTGCAACCCAATGAGACTTATATCACTTCGGCAGAAGGAAGGTTGTACAATGGGGCGAAGGTGACTTTTTGATTGAGATTAAAAAAATATTGCCGGCTGCTTTAGCTGCCGGTAAAATTTCAGAATCCAATTTGGCTTTAGCCGCATGGTTCAAATGCCTTTTTTTTAAACTGAAAACTAATCTTCTGTACTTAAGCCAATATCTATGGATTAATGAATGTTGTTTTTCACATTGTCTGGAAAAATTTGGTCTAAAAAAACTCACTGACTGAACAACTTAGATTCAAATAAGATTAATACAAAAATCCAAATAACCACAAAGGAATTGTATTTTCATTTCCGATTTCAATATCATCTTTCACAACGAAGGAATCCGGCTTATTTTCCAACTGTTTTTTGGTTTTATTTTTTCCTCCAATTTCAAAAGAATACTTCTCATCCACCAAAAAGTCAGTATGTGAAATGTAATTTAACCGGTGCCGGTATCCGGTCTGATTCGCAAAAAATGTTTCCCGAAGGTTGCCTTTATTGACCTCATTTCTCCCCAGAAGATACATTAAATTAGTGTTTTCGAGATAAATCTTCATTGGTTTTTGAAGCAAGCTGATTCCTGTGTTTTGTTTGAATAAATTTTTTGTCAGATTGATTTCATCCAAATAATGGAAATAAGTTAAAAGCGTATTCCTGTTGATTTCAATTTTTTGACTCAACTTAGATACATTGGGTGTGAAAGGTGTAGCCTGAGCAATGACAGACAGAAGTTGTTTGACTTTAGAAATATACCCAATTTCAACCCCTCTCAACAGTGGCAATTCAATTTCGAGCATCATGTTGATTACCTCATTTAACCGGATGAAATACAAATCTTTTTCTTCCTGAAAAAACGGATAATAGCCATTTCTTAAATAATCTTCGAAATATTGAAAAGGTTTAATTTCTTTTAAAATTTCCCGGGTAATTTTGGTGTGATTTTGTAAAATGTCCTCAAACTTTATGGATTGAAATTCTAACCCGACTTCGATTTGAAGATATTCCCTGAAAGACAATCCCTGCATCGAGTATATAACCGCTCTTCTGCTCAAATCTGCTCTGGCATTCAAAATCTCAATCAATGAAGAAGCCGTAAAAACGATTTTAACATCCGGGTACTGGTCATAGGCATTTTTAATTTCCTGCGCCCAGTTCGGATATTTATGTACTTCATCCAGAAATAATTGCCTGCCTCCTTTTTGTGAAAACTCTTTTATCAAATCAATCAATGAATTGGAATTGAACCATATATGATCCAATGAAACATAAAGAGTTTTGTCTAACTCATCTTTTAAGTACAATTTGATAGCCTGAAGTAAAAGTGTAGTTTTTCCAACGCCCCGCGCGCCTTTGATTCCAATCAACCGTGCGTTCCAGTTGATGTCATTCATAATGCTACGAATGGTTGAAATTTGGGTTCGGGAAATTAAATTTTCAAAATTTTCATTTAATTCTATCACGGCGATTGCTTATTACAATAAACAAATATAAACATTAATGTTTAAATAAATAAGCAAAATATTGAGATATTGTATAGTAAATCAAACAAACTATAAAATAAAAGCTATATAATGTAGCTTTGTATTTTGTGGTTAAATTCATTAATTCCGGTTTTTAAATCTGTTTTTGATTTTGATTAAAAAAATATTGCCGGCTGCTTTAGCTGCCGGTAAAATTTCAAAATTCAAGTTTTGGCTTTAGCCGCATGGTTCAAATGCCTTTTTTTTAAACTGAAAACTAATCTTCTGTACTTAAGCCAAAATCTATTAATTAATGAATGGCAATTCAAACACTGTTTAGATTTTTATAAGCTTAACATTTCCAAAGTTTCAAACTTTGGAAATGTTTCATTCATCTTCCAACAAAGATTTATTGAAATTCAGAAAATAAAACCACCAAATGAACAAAGCTCTCGTGGATTCTACAATCCAATTTCACCTCTTTTTGCTCAAATGTGGAAATAAAAATACCTTTGGTATTGGACAGCCCTGATTTTTCGTAGAAATATTTCAAGCACAAATTCACTGATTGTCAATGGAGTGTCAAGTTTTTTTCATTTGTTTTCCTGAAAATCAGAGGTTTATACCGCTTTTTAGCGAAGTGTTGTTTAAAAATAAAAACATTGTTGATAAGAAGATATAAAGAACTTTCTTTTAACTGATTAAATTCTATAATTTCGTATTATTAGCATAAATGCTAATTTATTTTGCGTTTGTTGAAATTATGAGTAATTTTGTACTGGAAATATTTGATGATGAAAGCCCGAAATGTCAGTTTTACACGGTTAGATTAGATGGTGATGAGCTTTCTGAAACAGATAAATTTCTTGACAAATTTAACAGAGATGAACATTTAAAGCCTTATGTACAACAACTTGTTTCATTAATTTTTGATACAATCGGGACTAGAAATGGTGCAATCAATGATTTTTTTAGAGAAGAACGAAAGGCTCAGGCATTGCCACCACCCGTTAATGTAAAAATTGAAGAAATTGATTTTGGTTTGGATTTCCCTTTGCGATTGTATTGTTTGAGACTTTCAGATTCATGTGTAATACTTTTCAATGGTGGCGAAAAAACAAGCCAAAGAGCAGAAGATGGAAAAACAAGCATGGCATTTTATGAAGCCAATCAGTATGCAGAAAAAATTCTGAATTTATTTAACTCAAAAATCATCAGATTGAATAGCGAACAAAGAGAAATCGTAGATTTTTACACTTCAGAACCTTATAATGAATTGATATAATGAGAAGTAAAATAGCCCAAAAAATATTAGATGAAACCCCTTTGGAAACAAGAATCTTTGTCGCCAAATACTCAGACCTTATTTTAAGAATCAATCAAATTCTTAAGAAAAAAGGAATTTCACAAAAAGAACTGGCAGAGGGAATGGATAAAACTCCGGCAGAAATCAGCCGATGGTTGAGCGGAAATCAAAATATTACTTTAAAAAGTATTGCAAAATTAGAAGCCGAATTGGGTGAACCATTAATAGAAATACCATTAAAAGCCTATTCAACTCGTTTTAAAGATGAATGGGAAAGATTTGAAGTGTCTTTTACAGTAGAAAAGAGAGTGAATACCATTTCAGAAGATATAAATTGGATTAAAGAAGATGTTCGATATGCATGATTCGTTTGATGCAGAGAAATTAGCTGTAAAATCATTTAGAATAATAAATGAGAATATTTTTGTGCCGGAATTTTTTGATATTGAAAATATTCGTTCATTCTCATCGAAGAATCAGTTGAATATTTCATTTAATTTGGAAGATAGACTTATACGAGCTGCTTTCGATTTCGAAATTGTAACAAATTCAGATTCTACTGAAGAAGCCAAAGGAACTTATAAATTTGTTTTAATTTATCACTGCGAAAATTTAGATGAACTGGTAACTACTGAAAATAAGTCTCTTATTGTCAATTCAAAATTAGGATTTGCTATTTCTTCAATCTCGTACTCAACCATAAGAGGTATTCTTCTTGTCAAATTAAATGAAACTGTTTTCCAAGATTTTATCCTGCCGATAATTAAACCGGATTTGCCTTTAATTGACAAGAGTTAAAACTTTTATCTTTAAAGGTTTTTGATTACTACATTTCAAAATCCTTTTATAATCAACTTGCTTTTCCCCTCTGTAACCAATGTAACTGTCCACCCTTTTTTCTTAACGGATTTTTGCACAGTAAATCAAATCCGTTGGAATGGAAAAAGGAATCGCAGGCTGCATAGCCGAATTATTTATCAACTCCAAGTTGACCATACTTTTGATGATTTCTCTGATGATTATCGGAGTTTATAGCTCTTCGCTGATTCCCAGAGAGGAAGAACCGCAAATCATCATCCCGATGGCAGATGTGATGGTGGGTTATCCCGGTGCCAGTCCGACCGAGGTAGAGAGCCGGGTGGTAAAACCTTTGGAGAAAATCATTTCCAATATAAAAGGTGTGGAACATCTTCATTCTGTGGCGATGAACGGACAGGCGATGATCATCGTGCAGTTTTTCGTGGGTGAGGACACCGAACGCTCGTATGTGAAACTCTATGACGAACTGATGAAGCACCAAGATATTTTTCCCGCCGGTGTTTTTGAACCCATGGTAAAAACCCGAACCATTGACGATGTACCCATGCTCGGACTGACCCTATGGAGCGAGCATTACGATGATTTTCAGCTTCGGCAAATCGGTGAAGAAGTTTCTTCTGAGATTAAAAAAATTAAAGATGTTTCCACCATCAATGTCATCGGCGGTCGTCCACGGCAGCTGAAGGTGATTCTCGACAAAGACAAAATGGCGGAATCCACAGTGGACCCACTCGGGATCATGCAGCTGATACAGGCGAGCAACAACAGTTCACAATCGGGGAGTTTCAATGCCGGAGATACCGAATTCCTGCTGACCACCGGACAGTTTCTGAGCAGTGCCGAAGATGTAGAAAATCTCGTTATCGGAACTTCCGGGAATATGCCAGTCTATCTGAAACAGGTAGCAAGCGTGGAGGACGGCCCTTCATCACCCAAAAATTTTGTCAGTTTCGGCTATGGCAATGCCACCCAAAAAGGCCGGGAATTTCAGTCAGAATATCCTGCGGTTACGCTGGCGGTTTCAAAGGTAAAAGGTGCTGATGCCATGCAGATTTCAGAACAAATTCTGACAAAAATCGATGCATTGAAATTGGATTTAATTCCAAATGATGTCACAGTAGAAGTGACCCGAAATTACGGGGAAACGGCTTCCGAAAAAGTATCGGAATTGTTGTTTCACTTAGCGATTGCAATTATTGCGGTTACGATTTTGGTCATGTTGGCAATGGGTTGGCGAGGTGGTTTGGTCGTGTTTTTATCGGTGCCACTGACTTTTGCGCTGACTTTGTTCAGTTATTATATTTTGGGTTATACACTCAACCGGATTACGCTGTTTGCACTGGTATTTGTGGTCGGAATCGTAGTGGACGACAGCATCATCATTGCCGAAAATATGCACCGGCATTTCAAAATGAGAAAATTGCCGTTTAAACAGGCCGCAATTTACGCCATCAATGAAGTAGGAAACCCAACGATTTTAGCAACTTTCACTGTGATTGCTGCAATTTTACCGATGGCTTTCGTTTCCGGAATGATGGGGCCTTACATGAGTCCGATGCCGATTGGTGCTTCGATTGCGATGTTGCTTTCGCTCTTTATTGCACTGACCGTTACGCCTTATCTCGGGTATCATATGTTGATTGAAAAAGACAAACAGGAAGAAAAAGAAGGTCAGAATTTAGAAACGACAAGGATTTATAAAATCTATAAAAAATTACAATTACCGCTACTCAACAGCAAAGCCAAAAGATGGGTAATCTTGGGCGGCACGGGGGTTTTACTGATGTTTTCAATGCTGGCATTTTTCACCAAATGGGTCGCTGTAAAGATGCTGCCGTTCGACAATAAAAACGAAGTCCAAATTGTGATTGACATGCCCGAAGGAACGACCTTGGAAAGAACCGCTGCGGCCACCCAGGACATTGCGCAATATTTGAAAACCATCCCGGAAGTAGTGAATTATCAATCATTTGTAGGTTCATCCGCTCCGATTACTTTCAATGGATTGGTGCGTCATTACGATATGCGTGGTGCCAGCAATACCGCTGATATTCAGGTGAATTTCCTTGGAAAAGATGAACGGAAACAGCAAAGTCACGACATCGCCAAAAGAATTCGCCCGGGAATTCAGGAAGTGGCTGCCCAATACAATGCGAATGTAAAAGTGGTGGAAGTTCCGCCCGGACCGCCGGTTTTGTCAACCATCGTGGCAGAGGTTTACGGCCCTGATTATGAAGAACAAGTGAAAATTGCCAGACAAATCGAACAAATCCTTCACAACACAGATGATGTGGTGGACATTGACACAAGAATTGAGGATCCACAAGTTGAATATAAGTTGGAATTTGACAAGGAAAAAGCAATGCTCAGCGGCGTTGCACCTGCCCAAATCACCGGAAATCTTGTGTATCTGATGGGAGAACATCCGATTGGAAATCTCTATGATGAAGTCTCCAATGAACCGGTGGATATCGTCATGAAATTAAACGATGCTGACAAAACTTCCATCGAGGACATTACCAACATGAAAATCAAAGGTCAGATGGGCATGGTGCCGGTCAGCGATTTGGTAAAAGTGAAACAAGACGAACTTCAAAAATCAATTTACAGAAAAGACCAACAAAGAGTGGTTTATGTGTTGGCCGACATGGCAGGCGACTTGGAAAGTCCGGCCTATGCGATTCTCGGAATGGACGAAAAATTACAGCAAATGGACATTCCGGCGGGCTACAAAGTGGAAGAACTCTATATGGGACAACCCGAAAGTGAAGAAAATTTCACCGTAAAATGGGACGGAGAATGGCAGATTACGCTGGAAGTTTTCCGCGATTTGGGAATTGCATTCATGGTGGTAATGGTCATTATTTATATGCTGATTGTCGGCTGGTTCCAAGATTTCAAAACACCTTTCATCATGATGGTTGCAATTCCTCTGTCCTTGGTGGGAATCGTTGCAGGGCATTGGTTATTAGGAGCTTATTTTACTGCGACTTCCTTTATCGGGATGATTGCCTTGGCCGGTGTCATGGTACGAAACTCCGTTTTGCTGATAGACTTTATTGAAATTCGATTGAGAGACGGCATCCCAATCAAAGAAGCAATCATTGAAGCAGGTGCAGTGAGAACGACTCCAATTTTATTGACGACAGGCGCCGTTGTCATTGGAGCAGCCGTTATTCTGTTCGACCCGATTTTTCAGGGATTGGCGATTTCGTTGGTATTCGGCGCAATTACTTCCACAGTATTGACACTTCTGATTGTGCCGGTGGTTTATTATATGGTAGAGAGAAAGAAGTGGAACAAGGTACCGGAAAAAAAATGATGAGGTTTGAATGAATTGAAATACAAAGTGAAGTTTCACAAAATACATTATACAATTAAAAATGAAATTATTATTGGTCACCTGTATTGAAGAATACGAGAAAAATGTGAAAAAGATACTGCGGCATTCAGGCGTACAATCTTTTTCTTATCAGGAAGTCAGTGGTTATTCCAATGGCGTTGGTCAGCGGACGAGTTTTGTGTCTGAGAGCATTCCGACGGCTTCGCTGCTTTTCACTGTATTCATTGAGAATCAGTGCATAGATGAACTCTTTGAAAGCTTTGAAGATTTTAACAACAAACAGTCAGTGAACACAAAAATTCATGTGGCTTGTCTGGATGTGAATCGCTCGATTTAAATTTAGTGATGAGTGATTAGTGATGAGCGAGTTTAGCATCGAAAAAACTTGTGCTTCGGCTTCGCTCAGCAAGCAGATTGAAACCCGGAACAAAAATTTACCTGAAATTAAAATAAACTTAAAAACAAATCATTATGTACAACAAAATCGCACATGCATTTGCTGGAACCCTGATTTTAACCAGCTTGCTTTTGACTTATTTTACAGACAACAACAATTGGCTTTGGATAGCCGCTTTTGTCGGCGCAAATTTATTTCAAAACTCAATTACCAATTGGTGTTTGCTGCACGAGATTTTAAAGAAAATTGGCGTAAAAGACACCGATTCGAGTTGTAATTGCTGAGGAGCGTTCAAGAAGTGGTTTCTCCTTTTAAAGTTTTTGATATTTAACGGTTTACAATCGAGCAATCCTGCATTTTTTTCATAAAATAAATGGACTATGAAATGATTGAAAACCCAAACTGAACGACGCTTCACTGAATTTGAGTATTTTCTAAAAAAAAGTAAGCTCCCGGAAATCGCTTACAAAAAGGTCGGTTTTTTATGATTCTGAAAAATTAGTTTGTGGAATTGAGGATTGTGCAGCGGTTACGCTTGTTAGCGGGAACCTTGTATTTATCCTATTTTGTTTGATTTTTTTCTGTTACAAGGTTCACAAAGTAATTGTATATTTCTATAAGTGTTAGAACCTCCTTTAGAAAATGGAATAATATGGTCGAATTCTAATTGCTCATTGCTTCCACATTCCCTGCATTGCCCATTATCTCTATTCCATACAAGGTCTTTAACTTGTTGAGAAATCTGTCTGCCTAAAGTTTCATTTTGAACATTTATTACTTTTGGTATTCTTGCAGTATCAAGTTCAGAAATATCAGCACCTCTTTCTAAGGCTTTTCTAACTTCAATTTCCTTTAGCTTATCAAACTGGTCATAACTTAAATCAAAAACTCCTTGTAAATCAACTAAAAGCAAAGATTCTGATGTGTTGATTAAGTTATCAGAATAAAGCCTTTCAAATTGTCTTTGTAAAATATCCTCAACTTCATTTGACCTTTTGTTAATGAAATCTCCTTCTTTAATCCTAAAATACATTTTTAAAAGTCGGACATTATTCTTTTCGTTTTCAGTAATAATATGGTCGTTAAGAATTAGATTAATATAAACAATTAGCAAATCAAGTAATTCATCTTTAATATCTTCTATTTTTTTGATATTATGATATTTGAGAACTTTATTTATTTGTTCATTGTCGAGTTCATTCTTGTATATTAGTTCAGAAATGTCTAAAATATAATCGCTAAAAGTTTCAATAGACAAAATAATTTCGAATGCTTTATGAAGCTCCAAATCTTCTTTAGGTAGTAGTGATTTCATTAATATTCTGTTTTAGGTTCTGACTAATAATTTTCATTTACATTTATAATCAATAAGTTGCAGGGTTGGCATCTTCCTTAGCCAAGTCAAATTTAGTGATTTGTTTTTTCACTCTTGTTGTTATTTTAGATTTATTGCCCCCAAGCACCATTCAAAAACCTATCGCCCCCATCACCCTATCTCCTTCTTGCCGTTCGCAACCGCTGTTCATGAACATGGTGCAACAAATTTCCCTTTATCAAATCAATCGCAAAACTCACCTATGATAAAATATCTGCTCCTCAATACGGATATAACGAAAATAATTCTGGTTTCGGTACCTACGCATAGAACGCGCACTTATCGACAACTTTTTGCATACCTCCTCCTCACACATTAGGAGATCTCCATAAAAATTTAAAGAGAAAAATACAATTCGCTTTTCCAATTCTTCTATGTCCTTCAAGCCGACCCTACCCCGAGCCTCGCTGAAAAATAATCGCTCGCTCATGATAAATAAATTTTAATGTGGAGATTTGAAAGCGAAAGGTAAATAATATTTTTATATAAAAAAGAGAGTTCGCTCCTTCTTGATTGAAGATGAGCAATCAACAACCGCTTGGATGCCCAATTGCAAACCCGTCTTCATGATAGCCAAATTTCATTGTTTTGCCGTTGGCTTTAGCCAACGGATTCAATTTGAAAGTCAAAATCAGGCTTTAGCCACATTCAATCCGCTCAGAAGTTGTTTTTCTTCCATTGAAATCAAATACATCCCGTATTCTACAAAATGCTCCCATCGTCATTGCAATTACGAGGAGTGAACAGATTCCCGCCATCATAAAATCATCCGTCAGACAACGAATCTTTTTTCATTTTTCATATTTTTGTATATCCAATCTTGAATGAAAAATGAAGAATGAGCTACTTTCTCAGGTTTACAAACATCCACTCATCAACCCTGAGGAACTTGAGAAAATCATGGCTGCGCACAGAAAAGTACTTTTGAAAAAAGGAGAATTCGTACTTCAAGAAGGAGAGACTTCCCACAGTTATATGATACTCGAAAAAGGCTTGATTCGCTCTTATGTGATTGATTATAAAGGCAATGATATCACTACGGATTTCTTTTGCGAAGGTGATTTGGTCATAGAAGTTTTGTCCTTATTTCAAAGAACTCCCACCTAAGAAAATATTCAAACCCTGACAGATTGCGAAGTTTGGGAAATTGATTATGAAGTTTTCCAAGAATTATTTCACAGCATATCCGGCTTTTCGGAATGGGGAAGATTATGGATGACTGGTAGATTGTTTCATATGAAACACCGTTCTGTCGAAATTTTAACGGCATCAGCCAAAGAACGATACTTGAAATTTATCAAAGAAAAACCCCAACTGGTTTTGCAATCTCCACTCAAATTCATCGCAAGTTATTTAGGCATAACCGATACTTCATTCAGCAGAATCAGAAAGGAAATCTGAAAATTCACTTGTGTTTTTTATAAAGGCTTAAAAATTGATTTTTGTATCTTTGAAAGTAAATTAAACAGGTCATAATGAATTCCATTGATTTCTCAAAATATACGGATGCGGAGAAAATAAGGCTGGCAGAACAGCTTTGGGACAGTGTTTTCAAGGAAGATATTGAAATTAGCGCGAAAATCGAATCCATTATGATGGAACGACTTCAGCGAATTGAAGAAGGCAGGGCAGTGTTTTATTCCCGTGAACAAGTGCAGGAAAGAATTCAACAGCTGAGAAAAGAATTGGATGAATGAAAATTGAATTCTTAGACGAAACACCACCCAATTCATCGCAAGTTATTTAGGCATAACCGATACTTCATTCAGCAGAATCAGAAAGGAAATCTAAAAGGATTTAATTTCTTGTCCTATGGCAAGAAGTTTTTAATTTGACTGCGCTACCTTTGTCGTAATTAATAACTGCTTGAAAATTAGATATTCAACTTTCGGACATCTGATTTCTCGCCTGAAAAACATCAGATTATGATACTCAATCCTTATCTAAATTTTGACGGAAACGCTGAAGAAGCCTTTCGTTTTTACCAATCCGTTTTTGGTGGAGAATTATTTATTCAAAAAATGAGCGAAGCACCGGGAATGGAAAATTTATCCGACGATGAAAAAAACAGGGCCATGCATGTCGGAATTCCCATCGGAAAAGGCCAATATCTTATGGCATCGGACTGTTTGCCAAGTCATGGACAAATTTTGAAACAGGGCAACAACAATTACATTTCAATCTCTACTGAAACTCGCGATGAAGCCGACAGAATCTTCAATGCTTTGTCTGCCGGTGGCCAAATTGAAATGCCGATGGAAGACATGTTTTGGGGAGATTATTTCGGTTCGTTTGTCGATAAATTCGGGGTTTGCTGGATGATTAATTATGCAAATCCAAAATAAAAATGAAACTCACAGCCAAAGCATCCATACAAATTCAAAAACCGGTAAGTGAAGTTTTTGAAGCCATCATTGACCCCAAACATTTGACCCAATATTTCATTTCTAAAAGTTCGGGCAAAATGGCAGAAGGATGGGAATTGATTTGGGAATTTGGTGATTTTCCGGGAGAATTTCCGGTTCAAATCAAAGAAGTTAAGACACCGGAATTCATTTCTTTTGTTTGGGATGAGGGAACTTTGGTCAAAATCAAATTGGAAGAATTATCAGATAAAACAACCGTCGTCAGAATTACTGAAGGTGAAAAAGATTTGACAGAAGAAAACCTGGAATGGTTGGTGGGAAACACTTTTGGATGGGGAAATTTTTTGGATTGTCTGAAAGCTTATTTGGAATATGGAATTCAACTTAGAAAAGGAGCTTTTGAATACCTGAATTCTCAAACTTGAAATCAATAATACAAAAGGGACAATGATGAAAAAATTACAATTCAAATCAGAAATAAAAGCACCCGTTGAAAAGGTTTATCGTTCGATGTTGGGTTTGGATGACAAATCGACTTACGAGGCCTGGGTTTCTGAATTCAATCCGACTTCAACTTTTGAAGGAAGTTGGGAAAAAGGAGAAAAAATTCAATTCGTCGGAACAGATGAAAATGGAGAAAAAGGAGGAATGATGGCTGAAATTGTTGAAAATATTCCCCATCAATTTGTCTCCATTCGAACCTATGGAATCCTGAAAAATGGTGTCGAAATCACCACAGGACCGGAAGTAGAACAATGGGTCGGTGGTCATGAAAATTATTTTTTTGAAGAAAGAAATGGAATCACAACAGTTACTGTGGAAATAGATATCTTCGATGAATACCGGGATTATTTTCAAGAAATTTATCCGAAAGCCTTGAACAAATTAAAATCTCTGATTGAAAATTCATGAAAACTGAAACCCAAAATGAGAGATTTTCATGAAAAACTTTCGGCAGAAGACCAAGCGATTTGCAGTGCGTTGGCTAAAATCATCTGCAAGCAATTGCCTGAAGCTGAACACAAAATTTGGCATGCACATCCGGTTTGGTTTTTGGATGGCAATCCAATTGTTGGATACAGCAAACAAAAAGCCGGAATTCGTTTGATGTTTTGGAGTGGAGCGGATTTCGAAGAAGAAAAATTGAATGTTTTGGGTGGAAAATTCAAAGACGCTTCCATTTTTTATCCATCGGTTTCTGAAATTGATGAAAAGGATTTGGAGCGTTGGTTAAACAAGTCGAAAAATATCCAATGGGATTATAAAAACATTGTGAAACGAAAAGGAAAATTAGAAAGGTTGAAATGAATTGGGGTTAAAAAGTTTGATTAGTTTTGCTGTTTATCCCAAAGGGGAATTTACCGGGAAACCAAAGTTTTTTAGTTTGAAAAAGAAAACATAAATACCATAAAATGAAAGTATTAAAGAAAATTTTAATCGTATTGCTCATTATCATTGCAATACCACTTATAGTCGCATTGTTTGTTCCAAATGAATCTACCAGCGAAGGACAAGTTGTCATCAACAAACCCAAACAGGAGGTTTTTGATTACATCAAATATGTAAAAAACCAAGACAATTTCGGGGTATGGCAACTTTCGGATCCCAATATGAAAACCACTTCGGAAGGCGAAGACGGCACTGTGGGATTCAAATACAGCTGGGAAAGTGAAAAATTAGGGAAAGGCGCACAAGTAATCACGCAAATTATCGATGGCGAAAGCATGGAATCCGATATGTTTTTTTATGATTTTGATGACACGCCGAGCAAAGCCTATTTCAGGTTAGAAGAACAGTCACCCGACCAAACCCTTGTGAAATGGGGGATTTCTTGGACGACGCCTTATCCGTGGAATCTGATGAGTTTGTTCTATAATATGGATAAGGATTTTAATGAAGGTTTGGGGGAATTAAAAGAAATTATAGAATCTCAAGAAAGCTTAGACAAAGATTTGGTTTATGCGAACAATTATTTCAAGGATACTTTTCAAAATTTAAAAAACAATGTTTCGGGTTTGACTTCTGAACAATTGCATTTCAAAGCAAGCGAAGACAGTTGGAGCATCAGTCAATGTTTGGAACACATTATTCTAACTGAAGACATGATTTTCGGAATGATTCAAGAATACATGAAAAATCCGACCAACCCGGAGGACAAAGAGAAAATTCAATATTCAGACCAAGACATTCTGAATTTTTCTACCGACCGAAGTGAAAAATACAAAGCGCCTGAAATGCTTTTGCCTGACGAAAAGTTCGACAATTCTGAGGATGCATTGAATGAATTGAGCAAACAAAGGGAAGCGGTTATTTCGTTTATCAAGCAAACGCCAATGGATGAATTGAGAAATCGTGTCAATGAATCTCCTTCCGGGCATTCAGATGTTTATCAGTCCTTGCTATTCATGGCCGGTCATACCGCAAGACATACCTTGCAAATTGAAGAAATTAAGTCAGCTGCGAATTTTCCGAATTAGAATAATTATGGCGAAAAATAAAACAGCTTATACAGAAGAAAATGTTTCGGATTTCATCCATGCATTCGTCGATAATGAACAAAAGCGCAAAGACAGTTTTGAATTGCTGAAACTGATGCAGGATTTCACCGGATACGCGCCTAAAATGTTCGGTCCCAGCATCATTGGTTTTGGGAATTATCATTACAAATACGACAGCGGACACGAAGGCGATGCACCTTTGGTGGCTTTTTCACCACGAAAAGCAGCGATTTCACTCTATGTTTATTCGGGCTATATGGGACATACGATACAGGATGAATTGCTCAAAAATCTTGGGAAATTCAAAATGGGAAAATCCTGTATTTATGTCAAAAAACTTTCAGACATTGATTTGGAGGTTTTGAAGAAAATCATGCAAAGCACCATTGATTTTTTAGAAACGAAATACGGGAAAAGTTAGGCGATGCTTTAAAATCCGAGAATCATTTTCGCAATCATAAAATAAATAAATACACCCAAAATATCATTGCCGGTGGTAATAAAAGGACCGGTAGAAACCGCCGGATCAATGCCACGTCTGTGCAAAAAGATGGGAATAAAAGTTCCGATGACGGCCGCATTGACAATTACCGTAACCAACGCAATCATGATGGTCAGAGAAACGTGGTAACTCGTTTGAAAAATGAAATGACTGATGATGAGTACAATCAATGCGATGCCTACTCCGTTCAACAGGCCGAGCAGGAATTCTTTGAACAATCTGGCCAGTATTTTTCCCTGAATACTACCGTTGGCCAAACCTTGTACAACAATGGCTGAAGACTGAATTCCGACATTCCCTGCGGTGGACTGAATCAGCGGAATAAACAAAATCAAAGCGGTGTATTTCTCCAAAGCTTCTTCAAATCCGTGTATGATGCTGGCCGCTCCCAAACCACCAAACATCCCGATGAGTAGCCACGGCAGCCGGGCTTTGGTGAGTGTCCAGATGCTGTCGGTTGCATCTACGTTACTCGTAATCCCTGCCGCTAATTGATAATTTTCATCCGCTTCTTCCCGTAAAACATCGATGATGTCATCCACCGTAATCACGCCTTGCAAGCGGTTCAGTTCATCCACAACCGGAATTTCCATCAAATCGTATTTCTGAATTTTATTGGCAACATCCACATCCCGTTCGTAAACTTTCACAAAATGTACTTTGTGATTGTAAACTTCATCCAAAGTTGTGTCAGAAGAGGTCGTCAATAATTTCTTCAAACTGAGAATTCCGAGCAGGGTGTCATCATCGTCCACTACATAAATGGAATATACTTCTTTCAAATCTTCGGCTTGTTTTCTCATCGCGCGGACGGCATGTAGAATGTTCCAGTTTTTATTGACTTTCACAAACTCCTTCTGCATGAGTCCACCTGCACTATCCTCTTTATAGCGAAGCAAGTCAACGATGTCCTGTGCATGTTCTTTGTCCTCAAGTTTCGCAATGACTTCATCTTGCTTGGTTTCCTCGAGTTCGCTGATGACATCCACGGCGTCGTCTGTATCCATTTCAATGATCAAGGAAGAAGCGATTTCCTGTGGGGAAAGCAGGGCTAAAAGTTTTTTTCGGTCATCTTCCTCCAATTCGAGCAGGATGTCCGCAGCCACTTCATTGTCCAGCAAAGAAATCAGATTAGACTGTTCTTCCAAGTCTAATTTCGGAAAAAACTCAGCCATATCTGCGGGGTGCAAATCATGCAGCAATTCCAAAGTTCTCTTGGAATTTTTCTCTGCAAGACTGCCCGTCAATTCAGCGATGAATTCTTTGTTAATTTCTGTTCTCATTTTCCAAGCCGGCTGTTAGTTCCAGATATTGAGCCACATTGAGCTGTTCGGCACGCAAGTTAAGTAAATTCCCGTCAATGCCGGTTTCCGGTAAGCCTAAACTTTTCAATGAATTTCTCAGTGTTTTTCTTCGTTGTCCGAAGGCGGTTTTTACTATATTGAAAAATAATTTTTCATCGATTTCCAATTTATCACGGAATCTTGTCAGGCGGATGACGCCGGATTTTACTTTCGGTGGCGGTGAGAAATCATTTTCAGAAACGGTAAATAAGTACTCCGTTTTATAAAATGCCTGCGTCAGCACCGATAAAATCCCGTAAACTTTAGAACCTTCTTTGGAACAAATTCTTTCTGCCACTTCCTTTTGAAACATCCCAACCATCTCAGGAATCTGTGTGCGGTTTTCAAGGATTTTGAAAACAATTTGTGTGGAAATATTGTAGGGGAAATTTCCTATTACAGCAATGGATTCATCGCCCATTTTCTCCTTTAAATCCATTTTCAGAAAATCTTCGGAATAAATTTTTAATCCGGGAAATTCATTTTCTAAAAACGCAACCGATTCAGTATCAATTTCAACAACAGAAATATTTTGTTTGGCTTCAACCAGAAATTTCGTCAACGCACCCATGCCCGGGCCGATTTCCAAAACCCGGTCATAATTTGTCCAACTCAGGGCATTCACAATTTTTTGGGAAACGCTATTGTTTCTCAAAAAATGTTGTCCCAAATATTTTTTGGCTCTTACGCTCATGCTGCGAAATTATCATTTTTTGAATTACTATGCTTCTTTTGAAATACAATACTTCATCTTTGCACCAACACCTGCAAATTTGATTTTCAGAAAATACTATCCTGCCCTGAATTTCGTTTAGCTAACAGAACGGATTTTATAAAATGTTTAACAAGCGTGGCGGGTTTAGAAAGAAAGGCTACAAAAGTTTTTTTATACCTTAGCGCCAAATTCTAAAATGAATGTCAAAACAAGGCGATAAATTGAATCAGGGGAGACTGCGTTCTTCAAATATTACGGTTGTCATCAGTATTTCTCTGGTTTTGTTTCTGTTGGGATTGTTTGGACTGATATTGATTAATGCGCAAAGTTATGCCGATCACATCAAAGAGCAACTGAAATTAGAAGCGTTTTTCAATGATGAATACGACCCCAAAGTGCAGGACAAGGAATTGGCTAAACAAGAAGCCTTCATCGACTCGCTGAGAATCAAACATTCGTTTGTCAAAAATTTGGAATACATCTCCAAAGAAAAAGCTTCTCAAATTGCGAAAAAAGAATTAGGAATCGATGACATCGCAATTTTTGAAGCCAATATTTTTCCTTCGTCAGTACTGATTACTCTGAAATCCGATTTCGTCAATCCGGAACAAGTGGACAGTATCAAACAATTGATTTCGGCGGATCCCCTGATAAGTGATGTGGTAAATGATGACGAACTGATGACCACGGTTTACAACAATATCGACAGAATTCGCTTTTGGCTGATGGTGTTAGCCGGTATTTTTTTAGTGGTGGCCATGATTCTGATTAATAATTCGATCCGGCTAAGGATTTATGCCAAGCGATTCAGCATCAAAACAATGCAATTGGTAGGTGCCAGAAGAAGATTCATCATCCAGCCGTTTTTATATCAAAGTGCATTTTTGGGCTTTTTAGGCGCGGTAGTGGCTATTTTGATGCTGGGCGGTTTATGGTATTATTTTTCCGGATTGATCAATCTGCCACGATGGAATCCTGAATATTATCGGTTGATGCTAATTTTGATAGGTGTTGGCGTATTGATTGCTTTAATTAGTACGGGCATAGCAACTTGGCGCTATCTGAGGATGCGTTCCGATCAGGTTTATTAATATTTGAAATAAAAGAAAATAATGAGCAAAATTTCTGATGTCGATTCTAAATTCAGTTTTCTTTTTGGAAAGAAGAATTATCTTTTCATGATCTTAGGATTGACCGTAATCCTCTTAGGTTTCCTTTTGATGACCGGCCCCGAGGCCAATACGGTCAACGGTGTCAGAGATGTCAACCAATGGAATCCCGATATTTATTCCTGGCGAAGAACCCGTTTGGCTCCTTTTGTCGTTTTATTAGGTTTTGCCATTGAAATCTACGCAATTATGTTCAATCCTCACAAACCTAAGGCGAAATGAATGAGGTCATTAAGGCGATTATAGTCGGCATCATTCAGGGACTTACGGAGTTTTTACCGGTTTCGTCCAGTGGACATATCGTGATTGCGCAGGAACTTCTCAACATCAAATTCGGAGACGAAGACAACCTGCTGTTTGCCATTGTGTTGCATTTTGCAACTGCATTGAGTACAATTGTGATTTTCAGAAAAGATGTCCTCGAAATCATTAAAGGCTTGTTTCAATTCAAAAACAATGAAGAATTCCGTTTTTCATTAAAAATCGTTTTGTCCATGATTCCCGCAGCATTGGTCGGGGTACTGCTGAAAGATACGTTGGAAGAAATCTTCTCCAATCTGTTGGTGGTCGGCTGTATGCTTTTGGTTACTGCCGGACTTTTATTTTTTGCAGACAGAGCCAAAAACACCGGAAAACCAGTGGGTTACAGGGATTCGTTCATCATCGGAATCGCACAAGGATTTGCTGCTTTGCTGCCCGGACTTTCCCGCTCAGGTTCTACGATTTCTACGTCCATTTTATTGGGAAATGACAAATCGAAAGCGGCGCGTTTTTCGTTTTTGATGGTTTTGCCGTTGATTTTTGGAGCAACAGCCAAAATGTTTTTGGATGCTTCTGAAACCGGAGGATTGACTATTGGTGAAATGCCGGCAGGTGCACTAATTGGTGGGTTTTTAGCGGCTTTCATCTCCGGATTATTTGCTTGTAAATGGATGATTGAATTGGTGAAAAAAGCCAAGCTGACTTATTTTTCAGTGTATTGCGTCATCGTCGGCTTGATTGTGATTGTTTATTCGCTGTTTTTCAATTAAAATGACCTTAGAAGAATTTCAAGAAGGCAAAATTCTGTTGATTGACAAACCCTTAGATTGGACTTCCTTTGATGTGGTCAAAAAAATCAGATGGAACATTTGCAAAGCTTTCAATATCAAGAAAATAAAAGTTGGTCATGCCGGAACTTTAGACCCCAAAGCCACTGGATTGCTGATTGTCTGCACCGGGAAATTCACCAAAAAAATCAATGAAATCCAAGGGCAAACCAAGGTCTATACCGGCAGGATGAAACTCGGTGCAACTACACCGACTTTTGATACTGAATCCGAAGAAAATCAGATTTTTCCAATCGAACATATCACAGAAGAACAGCTAAATCAAGCTACTCAACAATTCCTTGGTGAAATCGCGCAGCATCCGCCTATTCATTCTGCAGTCAAAAAAGACGGCAAACGCTTGTACGAACTCGCCAGAGCAGGGAAGGAGGTGGAAACCGAAGCCCGAACGGTCAGAATAGAGGAATTTAAAATCACTAAAATTGAAATGCCCTTTGTGGATTTTGAAGTGCAGTGTGGCAAAGGAACTTACATTCGTTCTTTGGCCAATGATTTTGGTGCAGCTTTGAATTCGGGTGCTTATTTGACAGGATTGAGAAGAACGAAAATCGGTGACTTTTCGGTGGAAGATGCGGATAATTCTATTTTGGAGAAGGATTTTTTTGGAATTCATTAACCTTCCTCTAATTTTTCAGCAAAGGCGATAATGTGTCCGTCCGGATCGGCAAAATAGCAAACTTTGTCACCCCAGTCGCGGTTTTTTGTCGGACTGATAAGTTTGGCACCGGCTTGTTTTGCGTTTTCAAATTCGAGGTTCAAATCTTCCACAAGCAAATAGAGTTCACATCTTGGGATTCCTTTTCCGGATTGAGGATGCGGTGTTTTGTCTGAGAGAATTTTTGCGATGCCGTTGTTGGGCATCAATCCCAATTTGCAGTTTTCTGAAAGCCGGAATTCGGTCATTCCGGGAACATTCAGTTCAGGATTTTTTCTGAACAAACTGGAATAAAATTCTGTGCTTTTTTGTTGGTTTTCAACATAAAGAATGATTTCGGTGTGCAGGATGTGATTCATGAGTCGATTTTGAACCGTAAATATAAAAATTAATGGTGTTTATCAATTCTATAAGTTTAAAATTGTAAAAAAAGGAAAATCATTTAAGACTGTTTTGTCTTATTTTTAATTAAATTTGTAACTGTTGAATTAAGTAAGAATGAAATCGGTTTTATGCAATGCCTATTTCAAGAAAAATATTATTAAATGAGTGAGAATTTAAATAACGAAGCATTGGATGTCAGAGTGTTGGCACCGATTGAACGTCATAAATTATTGGTAAAAATGTTCGGAGAGTTGCCTGTCGGACAGAATTTTATATTCATCAATGACCACGATCCCAAACCATTGTATTATGAATTCAGGTCGATTTACGGCGATGTGGTGGAGTGGGAATATTTGAATCGTGGCGGCAGGGAATGGAAGGTGAAAGTGACCCGACTTGAAGCTTCACAAGGTCGCAAAATTACGGATGTCAGTACGCTGATGGATTTGAGAAAAGCGGATCAAAAAGAGTGGAAACAAATCATTTTTCACCGTTACGGAATGATGCAGATTGGGGATGTGATGGAAATTATTGCGGCCGAAGACCCGGTTGAAATTCATCATATTTTCATGCAGAAATTTGAGGGGCAGCACCGATGGATTTACAAGAATAAAGAAGCCGGAGAGTACATTATTCATCTGACCAAGGAAGTGAAAAGTGGCTTGGACGATGATGGTTTTTCGGTAGTCAACGAAATGGATTTGCGCCCTTTTCCGCCGGCAGAGCGACATGAAATGTTTTACCGGGCATTTGAGGACATCCACATCGGAGAAGCTTTTGAATTCGTCAATGACCACGATCCGTTGCCTTTGTATTATCAGATGGAAGCGGAAAGCAAAACGCCATTTCGCTGGGAATATTTAAAGAAGGGACCGGAGGTTTGGAAGGTGCGTGTAATCAAAATCAATGATTAGCCATCTTCAGATATTTTTGAAGTACCAAGAGGCTGATTAAATCTTCTTTTTGGGGATTGTCAAACTGTTTTCGATAAGCTTTTGCGGATTGAATGATTTCTGTGGCTTCTTTGGGATGATCCTGATAATATTGCAATTGCGCTTCCAAGTTTCCATAATCATCATTGATTTGGATGTAATGCACACCGGGCTGCAACAGCCCTTCCATGTACCAAGATTCCATTTTCATTTTTGGTGCTACGGCGATGGAATTGGAAGCCATAATCCATTTCAAATTGGTAGCGACATCATTGCCTTCTAAGCTCAGAATGTATTTATAATCAAGGTGTTCAGCGATTGAAATTTTGGGTTTTATCCATTCTGGTTTTCCTCCGCCGGTGGTGTTGATTTGTCCCAAATCACAAAGTGGATGGTCGAAATACTGTTCAAAGAATTGTTCACGATGGGATTGTTTCACGGCATTTCTACCAATCATTTTACCTGTTTTGGTATCAAAATTATTGGTGTCATGTAATTCAAAAAAATGCCGGACTTTGTCCAGATTCAAAATTACATTGTTTTGATTTTCTCCGGAAATAGGGCGACTTTTGGTGATGGCAGGAAGTGGCAAAATGATATTGACATCTCCGAAAACAAAATTCAGTTTTAGACTTTCATCGAAAAACCGGGCGTATTCATACGTATCGAAATAATAAGATTTTGGACTGATGGGGTGTTTCAAATCCTTGATTCTGAATTCGGAGTTGAATTTTTTTTCCGCATTCAATTTGTTGTAATAGTTCAACCGAAATTCTACATCTTTCATATCTTCCGCAGACATAGTTTTCAGGAGTTGACTGATTCTTTTTTCCGCATTGGATTTGGGCAGATAGGGAGCCGAAAATCCACAGATATAATACAGTACTTTATTTTTTTTACGAATTTTGACCATGTTTTGAATGGAATTATTGATTTCAATGGAATGGGTATAAAATTATGAAATCAATGTGGAATAATCATTTATTCAAAGAATAGTTCCTTTGGGTTGATTGAAGTGTTAAATATCAATTATTTAAAATTTAGAAAATCCGATTAGTTTTCATGCCAACTTTTTCTCCTTTTATAGGGAATGATATAGACACTCATGAGAAATGCTAAGAAAGTGATGGAGGTTCTGAATGTCAGCGCGTAAATTGTTCGCACTTCATAAATTCCGCCACTATTGATATACTTGTAGAAGAAATAGATGGTAACCAAAAGAATTATAAAAGCAAGGAAAAGCAACTTCGAGCCCTTTTTATCTTTGCGCCAAATGAAAAATGCAGATAGCAGATAAATAAAGCCGCAAATCGTATTGGCTACCACGACAAAAGGTACATAATACCCTTGTCTTTCGCGCATTCCGAAAAAATCATTAATAACTGAAATACCTATAAAAATTGTGATTGCACCAAAAAGAATAAGAAAACCTGTCAGAATTCTTTTTAAAATTTCCATTTCCCAAAAATCTCCGACCCAAAGTTAGAAAAACTATAATCATAAGAAAAAAAATGTGGGCTTTTATTTGAAAGCCCACATTTATTAACCTTTTTGTAATTATTCAAAAATTATCTCCATCCGCCGCCAACGGCTTTGTACAGTTGGATGATGGCATTTAATTTTCCGAATTTTGAATTGATTACACTCAGTCGGGCATTGAGTGCAGCTTCTTTGGAAATCAAAACATCTAAATAGGTTGCCATTCCGTACGTCAACAATTCTTCCGAATACTGCGTTGCGTTCTGGTAAGCTTCATATTCTTTTTGTTTAATGGCTTCCCGCTCCAAATTGGTCTGATAGGTGTAAACAGCGTCTGAAACATCCTTGCTGGCGTTCAGAATGGTTTTTTTGTAATTCAGCAATGCGATTTCTTGGTGCGCTTGGCTGGCTTCGTATTGTGTTTTGATTTGGCGACCATTGAAGATAGGTTGGGTTAGGCTTCCTAAAATGGTGGCAAATAGTGAATTAGCACTGAATAGTTTGTCGAATTCCATGCTTTGAATTCCGCCGGAAGCCCCCAATCTTAAACTCGGATAAAAGTTGCTTCTGGCTACATTGGTTAATTCAAAAGCATTGATTAATCCGTATTCCGCAGCCATCACATCGGGACGATTGCTGAGTAATTCCACGGGAATTCCGGTTTTTAAATCTACAGTAATTTGCTGTTCACTCAGATTAGAACGGGCGATAGTTTGGGGATTTTCACCCATTAAAACAGAAAATACATTTTCCAAAAGTTTGATTTGATTGTTGATATCCAACAACAAAGCTTGCGCATTATACAATTGTGCTTCAGTTTGTTGAACAGCTACTTCTGTCACGTTTCCGGCGTCTTTCAACAATTTGATGGTCGTCAGACTTTCTTCCCGGTTGGTGATGGTTTCCTGTGTGATTCTCATTTGCTCATCCAACGCCAAAAGCTGATAATAAGCGGAAGCGATGGCAGCTACGATTTCAGATTTAACGGCCTGATGTGCAGAAACCGTCTGTAGATAAGAGGCGTTTGCTGCTCTTTGTCCACTTCTAATTTTCCCCCAAATATCTGCTTCCCAAGACAGATTCCCGGAAAGATCAATTTGATTAAAATAATCTCTGCTTTCCAAATTTATTCCCGTCTGAGAATTCAGGGAAGGCGTGGAACCGGTATAATTGATTCCTGCGTTCAATGTCGGAAAATAGGCTGCTTTCCCTTGATTCAGATAAGCCTGAGCAATGTCAATGTTTTTCAAAGCCATCCTGATATCAAGATTATTGGCCAAAGCTTTGTCGATGTATTGCGTGAGATAAGTATCCGTGAAAATTTCTTTCCAAGAGAATTCAGCCATACTCAGACTGTCCTGAGGCAATTGATCCGTTCTGAAATACTGCTCGTTGAAAACTTGTTCCTGGGGTCTTTGATAATTTTTTGCCGTAAAACAAGATTGTACAACGACTGCACTAAGTACAAGAATGATATATTTTAAATTTTTCATAAAATTAATCTCAATTATCAGTTGTTATTTTGCCGTTACTTTCAGCTTGATTTGCGGGTTTGTTAAATTTCATCGGACTGATTTTTTCCTGTAACCATTGGAAAACCACATAAAGCACAGGAATGTTGAACAGCCCTACGATGGTTCCCACCAAAAGTCCGAATGCAGCTCCGGTAGCAATAGAGCGGTTTCCAATCCATCCAACTCCGGTTGCGGTCACCAAAGGAAGCATTCCGAAGATAAAGGCGAAAGATGTCATCAGAATCGGACGGAATCTCGCTTTGGCACCGTTCAAAGCCGATGCTGCAATAGATTCACCCTGCCTTCGCCGCTGTATAGCGAATTCCACAATCAAAATTGCATTCTTCGCCAAGAGTCCAACGAGCATAATCAATGCGATTTGGAAATAAATATTGTTTTCCAATCCTGCTAATTTCTGTGCCCAATAAGCACCCATCACGCCACCCGGTAATGAAAACAACACCGAAAGCGGTAACAGATAACTTTCATATTGCGCTGACAACACGAAATATACGAAGACCAAACAAAGCATGAAAATCAATAAAGTTTGGTTTCCGGCTTTGATTTCTTCCCTTGACAATCCAGAAAAGTCTATCCCGTAACTGGTGGAAAGTGAATTCTGTGAAACTTCTTGTACCGCACGTATTGCGTCTCCGGTACTGTAACCCGGATTGGGTGCGCCTGATATTTTGGCAGAAGTAAACAGATTGAATCGCGTAATGTTTTGCGGCCCATAAATTCTTTCTAATTTCATGAATTGTGTAATCGGAGCCATTTGCCCAGAAGAAGTTCTGACAAAAATTTTCTGCAAGTCGTCTTCTGTAGCACGATCTTGTGGCAAGGCTTGAATCATGACGCGAAACTGTTTTCCATATCGGGTAAAGTCAGCAGCGTAAATTCCACCGATATAACCTTGCAAGGCATTGAAAATGGAACTTACGGAAACCCCTGATTGTTTAGCTCTCGGGATGTTCAGTTGAATTTCATATTGTGCGTAATTGGTGTTAAATGAAGTTTGCGCATACTGTATTTCAGGTCTTTTCATCAATTCTGCGATATAATTTTGGGTTGCTTCATCAAATTCTTTGATGTCTCCCCCGGTTTTGTCGAGCAGATTTAGTTCAAATCCTGAAGAAACCCCAAATCCGGCAATACTCGGCGGTGCAAAGAAAATCATTTTTGCTTCCGGCATTCCGGCGGCAATCGCAAACAATTGTCCAGTGATTGCATCTGTGGACATACTTGGGTCTTTTCGTTCTTCAAAAGGGGCCAGTGAAATCATCGCCATCCCGTAATTGGAACCTTGTCCTGACACAAAACTGAATCCGGCTACCAATGTCATCACGTTAATTCCCGGTATTTGAGAGGCTTTCTGATAAAATTCGTCTTGCAGTGCCGCCACCCTATCTGATGTGGCACCTGGAGGTAATTCGAAATTCCCCATGATAAATCCACGGTCTTCGTTGGGAACAAATCCACTTTTCATGGTATTATTCGCTACGAAGATACCTAAACCACAAAGGGCAAGAATCAGGAATGTTACCCATTTGTGACGAATGAGAAAACCAAAGCTTTTGGTGTATCCACGAGTGACAGCAGTAAATCCTCGGTTGAAAGCATTGAAAAACCGCTGTAATAGGTTCTTATTTTTCTCTTCCTTTGGTGCTTTCAAAACCAATGCACACAAAGCAGGACTCAAAGTCAAAGCGTTAACGGCTGAAATTATAATGGCTACAATCAACGTAATCCCAAATTGCTGATAGAAAACGCCGGTTGGTCCCTGAATGAAGGTAACTGGAATGAATACGGAAGCCATCACTAAGGTAATGGAAATAATGGCTCCTGCGATTTCTTTCATGGCTTCATAAGTTACTTCTTTTCCTTCGCGGTGCGTTTGCTCAATTTTTGCATGCACCGCCTCGACGACGACAATGGCGTCGTCCACCACAATCCCGATGGCCAATACCAATGCGAAAAGGGTCAGTAAGTTAATCGAATAGCCGAAGAGACTGAGGAAAAAGAAAGTTCCAATGATAGAAACCGGTACCGCAATTAATGGTATTAATGTAGATCGGAAATCTTGTAGGAAGATGAATACCACAAGAAATACAAGTATAAATGCTTCAATCAGCGTTATAATTACTTTATTGATTGATTCTGAAAGGAACTCATTGGTATCAAAAACGACGATGTAATGAAGTCCTTCCGGAAGATTGACAGATAATTCTTCTAATTTATCTTTCAGATTAACGATAATTTCTTGGGCATTGGAATCGGGTGTTTGGTAAATGGCCATGGCTACAGCATGTTTCCCGTTCATTTTTGAGTACCCGGTATAACTTTGTGCTCCCAATTCTATTTTGGCTACATCTTTCAAATAGAGTGCTTCTCCGTTGGGCAAAGCTTTGATGACAATATTTTCATATTGCTTTTCATCCTTGTATTTCCCGGGATAGCGTATAATGTATTGAAAAGTTTCCCCATAGTTTTCACCAAATGACCCGGCTGTAGCTTCTAAGCTTTGCTCATTGATAGCTGCTGTAACATCTGAGGGGATTAAGCCATAATTGGCCATCTTGACAGGGTCTAACCAAATTCTCATGGAATAATCCCGCCTCCCGAATACATTGGCATCACCAACACCGGTTACCCTTTTTAGTTCGGGAACGATATTGATGTTCATATAGTTTTGGATGAAGGTGCGATCCATGTCCTGATTGGTTGAATAAAAAGTAACAAACATCAGCGCACTGGTCTGTTGCTTTTGCGTCACCACCCCGGTGCGTGTTACTTCTGTGGGCAACAGGGGCGTGGCTCTATCTACACGATTTTGCACGTTTACGGCAGCGATATCCGCATCAATTCCCTGTTTGAAAAGAATATTAATGTTTGCACTCCCATAATTCGTTGCTGTGGAACTGATAAAATCCATTCCTTCAACTCCATTGATTTGTTCTTCAAGTGGAATAATCACACTTTCCAACACGGTTTGCGCATTGGCTCCGGGGTAACTTGCTGATACCTGTACCGTTGGTGGAGCGATTTCCGGATATTGGGTAATCGGTAAAATCGTGATTCCCAATATTCCTAAGATGACTATAATGACTGATATAACGGTCGATAGGACAGGCCTTTCTATGAATGTTTTTAACATTTCCTGTTTTTTTTACATGATTTGTTGAACGGTATTGACAATCGAATCAAGATTCGTTTTCTGTGGTGTGATGGCAGTTTTGTTTCTCAACTGCATCAATCCTTTGGCTGCAACCACATCACCTTTGTTTATTCCGGATTGAATGATGGCCATATTGTTTACCCTGTTGGTCAGTTCGACTTTGGTGGCATAAACAGTATCATTTGCTACCTTATATACAAAGATGTTTCCTTGTTGTTCATAAGTTGCGTTCTCAGGTATGACCAATGCGTCTTTGTATTCATGAGGAATTCTGAGAAATCCACTGTTGCCGTTGCTCAAAATTCGTTGTGGATTGTTAAAAGTTGCTCTGAATTGTATGGTTCCTGTACTTGGGGCTATCTGTCCGGTTACGGTCTGGATTTTCCCTTTTTCGGAATAAGGTTTTCCGTTGGCAAGGATCAATTCTACTTCCGGCAGACTATTTAGTTTCTCTTTTACGGAATTGCCTTCAAATTCTTCCAAAAAGTTTAAGTATTCTCCTTCATTCATTGAAAAATAAGCATAAACCTGATTTGTTTCCGAAACGGTCGTAATTGGGGTTGGGTCGGAGGGACCAACAAGACTTCCTTGACGATGGTTGATGATGCCGACTACACCGGAAACAGGGCTTCTGACTACGGCGAAATCCATGCTGGCGGTAACGGCTCCCAAACCGGCTTCTGCCTGTCGTTTGGCGGCTTTGGCTTGTTCTTGTTGCCCTTGCGCTCTCATCAAATTTGCACGTGCGGTTTCTAATTGTACGTTGCTGATGACATTTCTTTCTACCAATGGAATCAATTTATTCACTTCCACCTGCGCCGCATTGACTGCTGCATTGGCTGCCACGATATTGGCTTCGGCTGCAATGATGGCCGAACGTGCAGCGTCAGCATCCTGCGATTGGACGTTGGTTTCCAAACGGAACAAAGCCTGCCCTTTGCTGACCGGCTGGCCTTCATCTACATAAACTTCCTGGATGTACCCCGATATTTTCGCTCTGACATCGTTGTTAATTTTTCCTTCAATATTGACTGGAAATTCCCGAAAACCCATTACATCTCGTGTGATGACTTCTACGACCGGAATATTGGGCGGTGGTAAGGTCATCTGGGTCTGTTTTTCTTTACATGATGTGGTTATCAGCAATATAGAGGTTAGAATAACGATTAAACTTGTTCTCATTTGAATTTTTATTAATTTGAAAGTTCTTTTAATTTTTTTACAGTTTCAGAAATCAGCCCCAGTGAATTTTCTAAATGATGAATATAGATGTCTGAGCCTAAAATACTTGGATCGTTTGTGTCCATTATTGATTTCATCTTATAAGATTTCATTTTTTCGGAGAATCTTTTTTCGAGTTCCAGCATTTCATATACATTTTGTAGTCGCAAAATGAGATTATCCGCTGTTACTCTGTAAAGTCTCTTCCTGTCATCTATTTTCGTATAATATTCAACGTATCTTAATTGCGTCAGATAGTTTAATCCATTGGAGATTGAACTTTTACTCGCATGAAAGATTTCAACTAACTCTTCAAAGGTCGTGCCTTTTCTTTGACAATCTAACAGCAGATAAGCATAAATCTTACTGGTCAATGGCGGGATATTGTGAAAAGTCTCAAAATAGTATGAAAACTCCTTGAGCAAATCTTTTTTTTCTTTGTCCATTTCTTACTAAAATCGTTTTCAGTTTGCAAAAATATACTTTGTTCGGTAAACACAAAACTAAAAGAAGTTAAAATTTATGATTATTTTCTTAACTTAAATCAAGGGAATTCCATTGAATTGCCCGTAATTTTGCATCACAACCTTTAAAAAAAATATTATGTCAGTAAAATGGAATTTAGACAAAGCGCATTCAGAAGTTCAATTCAAAGTAAAACATATGGTGATTTCAACTGTTTCCGGTGAATTTAAAGACTTCAATGCAGTGGTAGAATCGGATGATGATAGTTTTTCAAATCCGAAATTTGAATTTACCGCACAGGTTGATTCTATCGATACCCGAATTGAGCACAGAGACAATCACCTGAAAAGCGATGATTTTTTCAATGCTTCAGAATATCCGGAGTTGGTTTTCAAAAGCACGAAAGTAGATGGTGATTCCGTGGAAGGAGAAATGACCATCCGTGACGTCACCAAGCCGATAAAACTTCAAGCCGATTTTGGAGGTGTAATCAATGATATGGAAGGCAAGAAAAGAGCGGGTGTTGAGTTCTCCGGAAAAATTAACCGTAAAGATTTCGGACTGAACTGGAGTGCCGTTACTGAATCTGGAGGTCTGGTCGTTTCAGACGAAGTGAAATTAAACGTGAATTTGGAATTCGTTAAAGAATAAGATTTTTTTCATAGTGAATCCCCGGAAACGCCAAGTCTTCGGGGATTTTTTTGTGCCTTATTTTGTCGAATTACTTTTAGAAATAGGACAAGTCAAATTCTTCAAGATGCTGTTTCGGAATTTTGTTGATGGAAGTTGAATCAAATCTTCAAATCAAAAACGATTAAAGGCTATAAAATCTGCGGTGTAGTAAAATATTAAAAGCGTTGGAATTTTTGGAAAATGCTTACTGTTTAATCAGTGCAGATGCTTCAGTGGTATTGTCATCAAAAATCACACGAAGCGTATATTTTCCTTTTTTCAAATCCTGAATATTCAAATCAATATTTTTAGTATTGATATATTGTTGTGAAAAGACCTGACTTCCGATGATGTTGTAGATAGAAACCGATTTAATGTTTGCCTCTTTCCCGACAATTGAAATTTTGATATTGACAGTAGCCGGGTTAGGGGAGATGGTTATATTTTTCTCATTAACCACTGATGTGAAACTATTTACAGGTGTATTTTGCGCAAAAACACCTGCGGTCGTAAAACAAAGGAATAATATTAAAAATAGTTTCTTCATACTTTATTTGGCAAATTTATAAACTTATTTTCAATTATCCAATAAATGTACCAAAACAAAATTTTAAAAAAAAATGCGGTCAAAAAGACCGCATTGTAATTTATTTACCGGAACCGAAATTACAGTCCAAATCGGATGAATCCGGTTACTTTCAAATCGGGATTTACGGATTTCACGTAGTCTGCTACGGAGATTTTCGCATCCTTGATGAACGGTTGGTGTATTAAGGTGTTGTCTTTGAAAAATTTATTCAATTTTCCTTTTGCGATATTATCAATCATATTTTCAGGTTTACCTTCCTGACGCAATTGATCCTTAGCGATTTCCAACTCCTGTTCGATAGTAGCCGCTGGCACTTGCTCTTCGTTCAAAGCCACCGGACTCATCGCTGCAACTTGCATGGCAACTTCTCTAGCCACTTCTGCTGCGCCCTCTACATTGGCTGAAAGTGAAGCTACTGCTCCGATTTTATTACCGGCATGAATGTAAGCATTTAAGAATGCGCCATTCAAAACCTGGAAATTTCCGATTTCAATTTTTTCTCCGATTACACCGGTTTGTTCAATCAATTTTTCAGCTACACTGATTCCACCGATATCTGCATTCAGGAAAGCTTCTTTGTCATCGTAATTCATCGCAATGTCAGCCAATTGTTTGGCGAGTGCAACGAAATCGTCATTTTTTGCAACGAAATCGGTTTCGCAGTTCAAAGAGATGATTATACCTTTGGTGTGGTCATCGTTAACTTGAGCGATGACAGCACCTTCCACACTGTCTCTGTCGGCTCTGTTGGCAGCCACTTTTTGTCCTTTTTTGCGCAAAATTTCGATGGCTTTGTCAAAATCACCTTGAGATTCTTCTAATGCTTTTTTACAATCCATCATTCCGGCTCCCGTTATATTTCTTAGTTTGCTTACGTCTGAAGCGCTTACTTTGTACATTTTTATTAGTTTTTGGAAATTAAATTTTTAAAATAAACAGCAGTTCTTATTTGTGTAAATGAAGAATTGCTATAAAAATTATAGTTTAAAGAAGAATCTGATTAATTTTCATCATCCGTATTTTCATCATCAGAATCTACTTCAGTATTGTCTTCTTCGATTTCATCCTCCGCCGGAGTTTCTGATTCTTCGTAATCAGATTCAACTGTTGTTCCTTCTTTGATTTTGTCTTTTTCAACTTTTCGGGTTGACAGTCCATCTTTGATCGCAGAAGTGATATAGCTCAAAATGATATCAATTGATTTTGAAACGTCATCGTTGGAAGGAATTGGATATTCAACTGCTTTTGGATCTGCATTGGTATCAATCATCGCGAAAATAGGAATTCCTAATTTTTTGGCTTCAGCTACAGCGATGTGCTCTCTAATGGTGTCCACGACAAACAAGGCGGATGGAAGGCGGGACATATCAGCGATTGACCCCAAGTCTTTTTCTAATTTTGCCCGTTGACGGTCAACTTGAAGTCTTTCTTTTTTGGAAAGGGTTTCAAAAGTTCCGTCTTTCTTCATTCTGTCGATGGAATTCATTTTTTTCACAGCTTTACGGATGGTTACAAAATTGGTAAGCATCCCACCCATCCAGCGTTCAGTGATGTAAGGCATATCAATGCTTTCCGCATGTTTTGCCAAAACTTCCTTTGCTTGTTTTTTGGTGGCTACAAAAAGGATTTTTTTGCCGGAAGAGGCGATTTTGCTCATCGCGTTGGCTGCTTCTTCCAATTTCACAGCTGTTTTATGAAGATCAATGATGTGAATCCCGTTTTTCTCCATAAAGATGTAAGGAGCCATATTGGGATTCCATTTTCTTGTCAGGTGACCAAAATGTACACCTGAGGCCAACAATTCTTTTACGTTTGCTTTTGCCATTTTCTTTTTTTAGTTTACGTTCCGCTTATTCAGCAAGCAATGTCAGAGTGGTTGAAGTCATCTCGCCAATGACATTTAGATGCTAAACTGACCGGAAAATGGTTATTGAATAGATTAAAAATATTATCGTTTGGAGAATTGAAATTTCTTTCTCGCTTTTTTCTGACCGAATTTCTTTCTTTCCACCAATCTGGAGTCGCTGGTCAGCAATCCTTCCGGTTTTAACTGTCCTCTGAATTCAGTATCAACTTCACAAAGCGCTCTGGAAATTCCAAGTCGGATGGCTTCCGCCTGTCCGGTGATACCACCGCCAAAAACAGAAATATCGGCATTGTATCTGCCTTTGGTTCCTGTTAGAGTAAAGGGCTGTTGCACTTTGTATTGTAATACTCCGGTGGTAAAATAATCATTTAACGTACGACCGTTAATGAAGATTTCCCCCTTACCTTCTTGCAGGTAAACTCTGGCTACTGCTGCTTTTCTTCGGCCAATTTTATGAATAACTCCCATAATTATATGTATGCTTTAATGTCTGTGGACTTAGGTTTTTGTGCCGTGTGTGGATGTTCCTCACCGGAATAAATATAGACGTTGGAAAAAATCTGTCTTCCCAATCTGTTTTTCGGCAACATGCCTTTTAATGCTTTTTCAACAAGTCTTGCGGGGTCTTTGTCGTACATCTGTCTTGCAGTTGTACTTTTTTGACCGCCGGGATATCCTGAGAATCTCAGATATACTTTTTCATCCCACTTGTTGCCGGTCAATTCAATTTTGTCGGCATTGATTACCACGACATAATCTCCACAATCGGCGTGAGGAGTGAAATTTGTTTTGTGCTTTCCGCGTGCCAGTTTGGCGATGCCTGAAGCCAGTCTTCCTAAACTAAGACCTGCCGCATCTACTTGAAGCCACTCTTTCTGAGCGTTCTCCTTGTTTATTGACAATGTTTTGTAACTTAAAGTATTCACGTCTGATATTTATTTTAATGTTTTCACGAATGAAAATTCGGGTTGCAAATGTAAGAAAACTTTTTGTTATTCAAAATCTTGCAATCGAATTATTTTTTAATTTTTTAGATTCCGGATTTTATGCTTTCAAAATGAATTTTTTTTAGCCGAAAACCTACTGGATTTAATTGGTTTCTCTCCAAGTTATTCAACTTCCAAAATATGATATTCGTGTTCATTGAATGTGACTTTGTCTCCTTTCTTTGCCCCCTCAAAAACAGTGTAAATCGGTGCGGAAGGTTCCAATCCGATAAAGGTTCTGCCATCGTATTCAAATTTGGAAGCTGAGATGCCAATATAAAAATTGAGTGTATTGGTCAAAACCATGGCTCCGGGTTCTACAATGGTTTTCGCTTCATGATTGAGGTTGATGAAATTATCCAAAGCGGTTTTTGCCTGATTGATTCTGTTTTTAAGTGCTCTGGCGGATTCACGGCTCTGATCTTGTTGTGCAAAATCTTCATTGCTCAGGGAAGAATCCTCATCCAAATCTGCTGCAGAAGTATGTAATTTATACATATCCAAAAGGCTTTGCAATTCTCTTTTTTCATTTTCAATAATACGATTCCGGATTTCATTCTTTAGCTTCATCATGTTTAATATTTGGTTAAAATTAGCTAATATTGTCGAATAAAATTATAAAAATGAAAAATATATTTTTATGCTCTTTTTTGTTGATTTCATTCACTGTTTTTGGGCAAATCAGCGTAGGAACCGGAACAACTAAACAGCAAAATAATTGGCGTGTCGGCGGCGGTATCGGATTGGGATTTGGAAATAACAATTATTTCGGATTTTCTGTTACGCCATTTATCGGTTATATGATTGCTCCGCAACTCGAAGGGGGCGTCAAAGTAGGCTACCAATACGGTTCTCAAAAAAACTGGAAACAAAATCTTTTCAATTTTGGACCTTATATGAATTATTATCCGGTGCGTTCTTTGTTATTGAGAGCGGAATATGATTACTACACCGGAAATCAGAAATACGGAGACAATACCTCCATTTCATACGATGAAAGTGCCTTATGGGTGGGCGGCGGCTATCATACTTCCGGTGCGATTCAGATGCATGCGGGATTGATGTACAATGTGCTTTATAAAGAAGGCGAAAGTATGTTTTCCAATGGATTTCGTCCGTTTGTTGGTGTAAGTGTAGGATTCTAAGCAGATTTCATGAACAAGAAACAACTGCTGATACTGCTCTATGTAGCCATTGTCGGCGCGAGTTTGTTTGTCGTTTACAGTTTGTATAGGCGGCTGACAGCACCTGCCGGAGACACTGTGCTGAATTACGCCCTGCTCATTGGATTCTTGCTTTTTACTTATATTAATTTCAAAAGACTTCTCAAATTAATCAGAGATTATAAGCAATGAAATTAGCTGATTTGAGAAAATTATTTCGGGATGAACTGAAAACGATTTACAGTTCGTCCGAATCGGATATTTTGTTTTTCAGACTTGCTGAAAAAATCATCCGAAAACCCGAATCCATGCTGCGATTGGCATTGGAAGAAGAATGGCCTGAATTTGAGGAAAGAAAAAACCTTTTTTTGTTGTATTTATTGGAATTAAAAAAGCACAAACCTTTTCAATACGTAATCGGAGAAACCGAATTTTATGGCATGAAATTTTTTGTGAATGAAAATGTCCTGATTCCAAGACCGGAAACCGAAGAATTAATCGAATGGATTTTAAATGACGCAAGCAATTCTCAGTTAAAAATCATTGACATCGGAACCGGTAGTGGCTGCATTCCAGTGGTTTTGAAAAAACAGATGCCTGCCGCAGAAATTTACGCCTTGGATTTTTCAGAAAAAGCTTTGAATCTGGCAAAAATCAATGCCGATTATCACCAAACGGAAATTCATTTTTTACAAGATGATTTTCTGAATATGCATTTTGATTCGTTGCCAGAATTTGACATCATCGTCAGCAATCCGCCGTATATTTCTGAAAATGAAAAATCCGGAATGGACGCTAACGTGGTGAAATTTGAACCCCATGCAGCTTTGTTTGTTCCCGATGATCATGTTTTGATTTTTTATGAAAGAATTATTGAATTTGCCCAACAGAAATTGAAATCCAATGGAAATATTTATGTGGAAATTAATCAGAATTTAGCACATGAAACTGAAGAATTATTTCAAAATAATTTTAAGAATACCGTGTTAAAAAAGGATATTTCAGGAAATTTTCGGATGATAAAATCATTTCATTAAAAAATGAAGAAAAAAAATAAATATCTGTTTCTAATTTTTCTCTTGGGCTTTCATGTTTATTCGCAAGAGATTCAACTATTCAATCCGAATGCGGCACCTTCCATTGTTTGGGCTATGAGCAGCGAATTAGATAAAGCATTGTTACAAAAAGACACTGCGAAACTTCAAAAATTATTGCATGAAAATTTGATTTTGGGACATTCCAACGGATGGATGGAATCCAAAGCTTCATTGCTCAAAAATTTGCCCGGCAGTAAAGTTTATTACTATGAATTTAGAACAATAGATGAACCCGAATACCATCATTCTTCTGAAAATTTGAAATCCATTACCCGGAAACTTACGGCTATCGGGCAATATGAGGGCAATGAATTCGAAGTAGATTTAAAAATCATGGAGGTCTGGATTTACGAAAACGAAAGATGGCAGCTGCTTGCCCGACAAAGTGTGGAAGTTGAATTTTGATTGAATCCCATTAAAATCCATTTAAATGATTATTTTTACCCGATGATAAAATATTTATTTTCCTTGTTGTTACCGGCTGTTGTATTTGCGCAGGTACCAGAAAACAAAAACGAAGTGATTGAATTTCTGACTTCGGATACTTGGAATATTTCCTATAATATCACACCGGAAGGGGAAATGATGGAGCAGGAGAATCAGGAGAAAATTCAGGCAAGTTGGGTGAAATTCAACAAAGACGGCAGCTACGAAATGCCCAATGAAATTGCGGGGAAAATCCGCGGAAAATGGACTTACAATGAATCGACAAAGGCCCTTCATTTTGCTGAAAACGGTGCTAAATACCGGGCAATCATCGAGGAAATCAGCGACATGAATCTTTTGTTGCATTATGTGGACAACGGCGGTTTCAAAATCGGATTGGTACATTTTGTTTATATTCCAAAGAAAAAATCGGTGGAAGAAATCACGCGAATTCTGACTTCCGGCAGATGGAATGTGATTCGTCAGAAATTTGATATTATTGATGATAAAATTCCGGCAGAAGATGTTGAAAATACTTGGTTTGAATTCAATTCCGATTATACTTATCTGCGTTCGGAAGTCATTGCGGGCGATGTCAAAACTACAGAAGGAACTTGGTTTGTCGATGATAGACTCCAGTTGAATCTCGATGCAGACGAAATGTCGATTTACTCCGTAGTCGGTGATAATTCCAGAATGATTCTAACTTCGAATACCGATGGCATCAAAACCATCGAATGTAGAAAAGCAAAATAATTCCGGCTGTTATTTTTGAGGTTTATTTCCCATGTAGAAAACCAATTCTCCGCCCGCAATCAAATCGGAATGTTTGATTTTATAATCTTTAATTTCCTTTCCATTCAATACTGCTTTCTGTACATAAACGTTCTTTTCTGAATTATTTATTGATTTTATAATCAGTTGATTGCCATTTTCTAATTGAATTTTGACTTCATCAACCAAAGGACTTCCCAACGCATAATTTTCACTGCCCGGAGCCACCGGATAAAAGCCCATTGCCGAAAAAATATACCAAGCACTCATCTGCCCGCAATCATCATTTCCTCCCAAACCATCGGGTGTAGGTTTATATTGCATTTCTAAAATGTGCCGAACGGTTTCTTGGGTTTTCCAAGGTTCCGCCGACCAATTGTACAAATAAGCCACATGATGCGCCGGTTCGTTTCCATGCACGTATCCGCCGAGAATTCCTTCCCGTGAAATGTCTTCAGTATGCGCAAAAAATTCGTCCGGCAGATGCATTGTAAAAAGCGTATTGAGTTTTTCGGTGAATTTCTTCTTTCCACCCATTGCTTTTACCAAACCCTCGGGATCATGCGGTACAAAAAAGCTGTAATTCCAACTGTTTCCTTCAATGAATCCCATGCCATGCGTTTCATTGATGTCAAAATCCGCACGAAATCTTCCATCCGCCAATTTTGGACGCATAAAACCAATACTTGGATCTAAATTATTTCGCCAGTTTCCCGAACGTTTCATGAATTCCTCGTAAACATCCATTCTGCCCAATTTTTTGGCCGCTTGCGCTATGGCCCAGTCGTCATACGCATATTCCAATGTATTGGAAACCGAAGTTCCGTTTCGCTCATCCGGAATATATCCCAAATCGATATAATCTCCGATTCCTTCATAAAATCGTTTGTTGGCCGTTTCTATACAAGCATTCAGTGCCGCATTTTCATCCCCGTCAAAACTTCCTTTGATGATGGCATCTGCCACCACCGAAACGCTGTGATAACCGCTCATGCACCAATTATCATTGGCATAATGCGACCATATCGGCAACATTTTTAATGAAATCTGTTCATAATGTTTCATCATCGATTTGACCATGTCGTTATTTCTCGATGGCTGAATGATGTTGAAAAGCGGATGCAAAGCCCGATAAGTATCCCAAATGGAAAAGGTCGTATAATTTGTAAAACCTTCTGCTGTATGCACTTCCTGATCCAAACCTTTGTATTGGCCGTTTACATCCATATAAACCGTAGGACCGAGGAAAGTATGATACATTGCTGTATAAAAATTGATTTTATCATTTTCCGAAGCTTTAATTTGAATTTTATTCAATTCTTTGTTCCAATCATATTGGGTTTGATTTTTAATCGCTTCGAAATCCCAGCCGGGTGTTTCCGCCATTAAATTCTCCATCGCATTGAACTGACTTACAGGAGATAAAGCAAATTTTATAAGAATTTGTTCGCCTTCATTTGTATCAAAATCAAAATGCATCCTAATTTTCTGTCCGGCGATTTCAGGAAAATTTTCATTCTGATTGAACTTTCGCCAAAAACCTCTGTACACTTGCTGTGTATCAAAATCTTTCCGGCCATAACTTTTAAAAGGTTTGGAAAAAGTCATGGCAAAATAAACCGTTCGGGTTCTTGCCCAACCGTTGGTTTGCCGATAACCCGTTACAGTCGAATCATTCACCACCCGCACATAAGTCCAGACAATTTTGTCCTCATAATTGTAAATTCCGGACATCAGATCCAAAATGATATGGGATTGATCCGATTTCGGAAAAGTATATTGATGAACACCAACTCTGGTGGTGGCAGTGAGTTCAGCTTTGATGTTATAATCTTTCAAATTCACCGAATAATAACCCGGCGATGCAAATTCTTCCTCATGAGAAAATCTTGAACGGAAACCTGAATCCGGATTTTGAGCCGTTCCGGGATTCATTTTCAATTCCCCAACCGTAGGCATCATCAAAAAATCTCCCAAATCCGAATGACCGGTTCCGCTGAAATGGGTATGACTAAATCCCACGATGGTTTGGTCTTCGTATCGGTATCCGGCACAATATTTATAAACATCTTTGTTGTATTTTCCGTCCAGTTCGTAAGAAATCGTATCGGTATCGGGACTCAATTGAACCGCACCAAAGGGAGCTGTGGCGCCCGGATAAGTATGTCCCATTTTTTCGGTTCCGATAAATGGATTGACAAATTGCGTTAAGTTTTCTTGTGAAAATAAAATGACAGGACAACTCAATATGCCAAGAAGAATAAGATTTTTCATAATCCAAAACTAATTAAAAATCATTCGCCATTGGATATTATTAACCCAAGTTGCAGGTTTTTCATGAAAAAGCGTTAAAGTTTTCACAAAAACAGTGCGTTTTCAGCTATTTTTTGATGTCAACAGCTCGCAACCCCAGTAATTACGTTCAAATTTTGTTTGTAGTGCCCAGGGGGGTATTGCATTTTTGATTCGTTGGCCAATATCTTTGGCGTATGTATTTCCGCAGTGTAATCAGAAAAAATCCCGAAACCGGAAAACTCGCCGGCTACTATCGTTTGGTAGAAAGCTACCGGAACGAGAGTG